>OLHG01002317.1_pt1 | contig 10309 bp, 10 predicted proteins | sample 1605971 | NCBI WGS metagenome assembly OLHG01 (sample SAMN03283289) | human gut metagenome | biome: human-associated habitat; material: feces | host: Homo sapiens | place: Peru | collected 2012 | reverse complement strand
CTGCCGCGAGGGCGGTACGGTCAGCCCTGGTTTTGTAGGCCGGGTAAGGCGCAGCCGCCACCCGGCACCCGGCACAAATCGGCTCCGTGCCCGCTGTCCTTGCCCGGCGGCGCTACGCTTGCGCGGGCCTACGAAGGGCGCGAATAGAGCGCCAAATCGCGGGTAGCCTTTGTAGGCCGGGTAAGCGAAGCGCCACCCGGCAACATGTTGGGCTCGGAGCCTGATTTCTTGCCGGATACGGTTATCGGTTTTCCTGGTTCTCAGCCCGGGAAAGCGTTTCTCACGCGTGACTTCAGCGTACTCTGTGCTCCCGCTTCGTGGTGCTATGGAATTCTATATGTTCTGAAAAGGATTTATCCATGAGTGTCCTCTTTCCACCCAGGCTGGCTCCAGGAGATGTTATTGGTGTAACCGCTCCCTCTTCTGGCGTACCTGAACATCTGCATCCCAGACTGGAACTCGCCATAAAAAACCTAAAGAAAAGAGGTTACCAGGTCCGCGAAGGACGCTGCTTACGCTCGCAGCACAAAAATAAAAGCGCAACTAAATTTTCTCGCGTTGAAGAATTAATGTCTTATCTTACTGACCCAGATATAAAAGCTGTTATGCCACCTTGGGGCGGTGATCTGGCGATGGAATTACTTGATTTGATTGATTTTGATCTGTTGTCCCGGTCTAAACCAAAATGGTTTGTGGGCTTTTCAGATCTTAGTACACTTCATTTCCCACTGACGACGATATCGGGCTGGGCTACTTTGCATGGGCCGAACCTCATGGATCTTGGCGCTCAAAAGTTAGATGCCACCACTCAGGCCGTATGGGAAATTCTGGAATCGAATCGGGGAACTGTAATCAAACAGTACTCTTCAACAGCATTTCAAGCGGATGAAAATCAATGGGGAACAGCGTCAGACGGAGGTTTCAATCTGACCCAAAAAACACAGTGGAAACGCCTTGATGGTGTTACATCTTCTCTGACATTTAGCGGGAAACTGATCGGCGGCTGCCTCGAAATAATATCCAGGTTAGCAGGTACACCATTCGGGAATGTGCCCTTGTTCAAGGCGAGCAATAGCCCTCAAGGAATAACCCTCTATTTTGAAAATGTGGAAATGGCTCCCTGTGAATTAACACGCGCATTATTTAGCTTACGATTACAGGGTTGGTTTGATAACTTAAATGGTGTTCTTATCGGCAGAAGTGCTGCACCCGACGTAAGCGACCCGACTAAACATAATTATCTGGATGCCCTTAAAGCTGCTTTTGATAATATTGCCGTGCCCGTACTGTATGATGTTGATATTGGCCACATACCTCCTCAAATATCCCTGGTCAATGGAGCCGATGCGACGGTATTTTTCGCTGAAAATGGTAGCTGGGTAACTCAGCAGTTGTAGATAAGGCATTATTAATAATAAAGGCGGGCCTTGCTGTTCTTTTGCACTGAAGATCCGCTCTTCGTTCAGAGCGGATCTTCAGTGCAGTTAACTTTTCCGATTCGTGCAAGGCGCGGACAATGGTCCGGATTAATTTCTGTTAATAAAGAAGCAAGTCGGTCCATATACTCTCCATAATTTGCAAAAAATAAATCAACAAACCTCTGTCAGAATTTCCTTTCTGAACCGGAGGTGTTATGAACAAAATAAACTATCAAATCAAATACATTGAATATTTGTTGAGAAAATGCAGAACAATTTTGACTAATGACATTTCATTTCATGCAGACAGGTTAAGAGAAATATCTGGCACATATCCGGATTTACTCAACCCTGTAACGCTTAATGAGAAAATTTGCCATCGCATTTTATTTATCCACAACCCATTTTATACATTGCTTGCTGATAAACTTCTGGTCAGGCAGTATGTTGAGAAACGGACTAATTTAATTAAGCTTATTCCTTTAGTAGGTGTTTATAACAGAGTTGATGATATTGATTTCGACAAACTTCCCTCAAAATTTGTTTTGAAATGCAATCATGATAGTGGTAGCGCGGTCATATGCACGGATAAAACGAATATTGATCCCGCTAAGGTTAAAAGCAAATTAAAACTATCTCTTAAAAAGAATATGTATTATACGACCCGAGAATGGCAGTATAAAAACATACCACCCGTGATCCTATGCGAAATGTATCTGGATCTATTTTCCAGTAAACACCGGAATATAACTCCGGAAATGATAAGAATACATTGCTTTCACGGTGTGGCATGTTTTATCGAGGCCGACTTTACTGACAGCGATGGAAACGAATTCATTAACGTTTATGACAGAGCGTGGAATTTACAACCCTTTCAGATGGAATACCCAAACACGCCATTGCCGGTTGATGAACCAGAATCATTTCATAAATCCGTTATTGCCGCCCAGGACTTAGCAAAAGAAATAGACTACTGCCGCGTCGATCTTATGCTAAAAGGAGATGATATCTATTTCAGCGAAATAACATTAAGCCCCAAAAGAGGCAAACTTAAAATCACCCCATCAATTTGGGACGCAAAACTCGGCAGTATGTGGGATCTGTCTCTTGCTAAAACAGGTTCGATCGAGCCTGTGTATTCATGCCCTTAAACAGGCCATGAGAGTTTGAAAAGTGAGCCATTTTCTGGTGTTAAACTATAGCTAACGTCTCCACCGTGGGCGCACATAATGGCTTTAACTACCGACAACCCTAAACCACAGCCCTCTGGATTAATATTTTTGGCGTATTCTCCTCGCTGAAAAGGCTGGAATAAGGACTTCTGGAGTTCTTCAGGAATTCCAGGTCCTTGGTCCTGAACGATAATAAAATTATCGTTTCCTGTAATACCATTCTTTATTAACAGCGTTTGTGATGTGGAGTATTTTAAGGCATTGTCAAAAAGAACGGTGAGGCACTGAATAATGCGTAAGGGATCGCAAACGCAATACTGATGGTTAATCTCAGTGACAATTTTGAAATGCTTTTTATCAAAGTCCGGCCAAAAGGTATCAAGCGCATTTGAAATCGTGGCCTTGAGATCGACTTCACTCAGCATCAAGGAGTATCCTGCTCCTCCTGACGAACTCACGACGCGGAGATCCTCAATTAAGTTGGTCAGACCTTCAGTTTGTTTAAGAAGGTTTCTGAATAACGACGGTTCTGGTTCGAAAACACCGTCAACCAGTCCCTGAAGCCTCCCACGTAAGATAGTCACCGGCGTCCGGAGTTCATGAGCAATTGCAGCATTCCATAAATTTCGCTGCGCATCCAGCGTCTGTAACTTTTCAGCCATCTCATTAAAGTCATTGACGAGCCTATTCATCTCTCCCAACTTAGAACTGCTGTTAAATGCTCTGGCACTAAGGTTTCCCTGAGAGATTTGTTTCAGGCTGTATGCAACGTCATTCAGTGGGTTGAATATTCTTGCAGACAGCTTTACGGTAAAGAAAAGTGCAACGACCAGACTGGTAATGGACGCCATCAGAATCCACATCCAGTCAAGGAATGTCATAGCATCTTCACTACCTTCGTTCATTCCACCCGGCAGGTAATAAATCAGGAAACTATAAAATAAGTAGGAACCGAGTATTGCAATGGCAATAATAACAAACGTTAACAACAACATATATGTCAAAATCTGACGGCTCAGAATCGTTTCTTTGTTCATTTTTTGTCACCCAACCGGTAGCCTAATCCTCGGATGCTTTCCGGAATGCCCTTCAATCCGGCATGTTCAAGCTTTTTCCGAAGTTTACTCATATGACTGTCTACAGTACGATCCAGCGAGTCTCCCTCAGGTAAACACGCATCGAGTAACTCTTCACGTGAACAGACTTTTCTCGGGTTTCTCGCCAAATAGGTTAAAAGCTTAAACTCAGTGGTGGTTAATACTGGCGTGGAAACCTCACCTTGTGCAGTGATTTCAACGTAAAACTCATCAGGATAAATCGTTAAAAAAGGCGTTCTTAAAGGCCGTGAATGTGTAGACTCTGCAACCGGTCTGGTTCTGCGAAGCACAGCTTCAACCCGGGCAATAACCTCAGATGGATTGAAGGGTTTTATCACATAGTCGTCAGCCCCGAGCCGTAGCCCCATCAGTTTATCAACGTCTTGATCCAGTGCTGTCACCATGATGACCGGTACATTCGTTTCCTTTCTTAACGTGGTGAGAACATTCCAGCCATCGTACACGGGCAGGTGGATGTCCAATAGCAGGAGATCAGGCTTGTTCAGACGGGTAAGATTGATTGCCTGCTCACCGTCTTCGGCTCTTAAGGTTTTCATACCTGCCTTACGTAAATAGCCTGTCAGTATGGCAGCGATGTCATCATCGTCTTCTGCGACGATAATCAGATTGTTGTTGTTCATATTTTCTTCCACAGTGCTGATGACAACATGCATTTTACCCTGAAAGCACTTTTATCGTCATGCTTAAAGCTCTTTAACTCAATTACAAACATTAATTTTCAATTTGATGTCTTTTGACAGGTACTTTTTGGAAAAGTTCATCAAGAAATTTTCTTAAAATTTTACCAGACTCACTCTCCATATTCACTACACATTTTATAAATAATTAATCAACATCGCTAAGTGATAATCTACAACCAGGTTAAGTGGTGCATGCAATATGTACTTTGTCTAAGGAGTTTTATGGTGCTGACTAAATGTTTTTTCCGGCGCGAGAATTTGATGGCCTCACTTTTATTTTGCATCGTTTCATATGGGTTGCTATCTACCTGGCTTTACCTTGTGCATTCAATTAATGAAAAAGTAGAATCAACATTACCCTCATCTTTACTGATTCGTGTTTTGATAATCATTACAGCATTATCATTTATTATTCAGAAAAAACCTGGAGTTTTTAAAAACTTCATTGCAATAACATTCGGTCTGGTTTTAGTGTTTATACACACCATCATTGTATTACATCTGCTTTTGAATACTTTTCCAGATATCTATGATTTTGTTTTTTATTATGAATTTTTTTTAATGGTTTTCTTTTGCGGACTACCTTTATGTTTATGTATAAGAATGGTTTGATATTATGCAATGTCAATATGATACATAACCTCAGGAGTGAGTACACATATCCTCCATAAAACATCCATTCACGATTGACATCATCACGTTACACTTAGCACATGGATTTATGACTGCTCTGTTCTGCTGTCTCGTTTCACTTAGCTGACATAATAAACCAACTGCAGAACCCTTTACACCCAGATGTTTAATATAATTTATCATGATTTATAAAGGCGACGACAAACCTATGGCCCCCGGGGTTGCTATCTCACTTAAGAGACTTGCCTGGCGGCACAGAAAGAAATTGTGCATTACTTTCATGCTGGTTATTGCTGAAAACGTTGCATTCCTGCTCTACCCCGTTCTGGCGGGCATGGCGATAAATGCCATACTGGGCGGACAGACGTCACATGCGGCCCTTTATGGCCTGATGGTTCTGTTCATGTGGTGCATGGGAGCCGCCAGACGTAGTGTCGATACGCGAACGTTTGCACGTATCTACGCAAGTCTTGCTGTGACTGTAGTATTATCCCAGCGAAAATATTCACTTAATCACTCGACTATTGCTGCGAGAGTCACTCTGTCCCGTGAATTTGTAGATTTCTTCGAGTTGCACCTGCCCGTATTGATCACCTCGATCATTTCCCTTTTCGGCGCAGCAATTATGCTGTTATGGATTGAATTCTGGACAGGTATAGCCTGTTTGATCATCGTGGCAATACTGATGTGTTTTGTCTCAAGCTATGCCAGCAAAAATGAGACATTCTACAGACGGCTGAATAATCGCCTTGAGAAAGAGGTCGATTATGTTAATAAGGCGTCTTTTGGTGCTCTTAAGCGACATTATGACACACTTGCCCGTCTGCGCGTGGTGTTATCCGACAGAGAGGCATGGGGATATTTATCAATAGGCCTTCTGGTTTCTGCTCTCTTTTCCATGACCATTATCAGGATGAGCATGGAATCCGGAATTAATGCCGGACATATTTATTCCGTCATGACCTATATGTGGATGTTTGCAACAAGCCTTGATGACGCACCACAACTTCTTGAGAAATTTTCCCAGCTCAGGGATATCGGTAAACGGGTTTCGACTGACGATGAGACCTCTTTATCAGGAAAACCATGCTGAACTTTTACCCTTTGTATGTTGACTGGAAGTACACCTGATGCCGCACTTTTTCATTGAGCGCCCCATCTTCGCATGGGTTATTGCCCTGTTTATTGTTCTGACGGGACTGTTGTCCATACCTCGTTTACCGGTTGCGCAATACCCTGAAGTTGCGCCACCCGGTATTATCATTTCAGTGAGTTACCCTGGAGCTAGCCCGGAAGTGATGAACACATCCGTCGTGTCTCTGATCGAGCGTGAAATTTCGAGTGTTGACAATTTACTCTATTTTGAATCTTCCAGTGACACGACAGGGATGGCGTCAATTACGGTAACTTTCAAACCCGGCACCGACATCAAACTCGCCCAGATGGATCTGCAAAACCAAATTAAAATTGTGGAATCTCGCCTGCCGCAGTCGGTAAGACAGAATGGGATAAATGTTGAGGCAGCTAATTCCGGTTTTTTAATGATGGTGGGGTTAAAATCGCCAAGCGGAGCCTATCAGGAAGCTGACTTAAGCGATTATTTTGCAAGGAATGTTACTGATGAACTCCGTCGCGTACCTGGTGTAGGTAAAGTCCAGCTTTTTGGCGGAGAAAAGGCACTCCGCATATGGCTGGACCCGATGAAATTACACAGCTATGGGCTCTCTGTTACGGATGTATTAAGCGCCATCAGTCAACAAAACGTGATTGTTTCACCGGGCAGAACCGGAGATGAACCCGCGACGAGCAGTCAAGAGGTGACCTATCCAATAACGGTAAAAGGGCAGCTCTCTTCGGTTGAAGAATTTCGCAATATCACGATTAAATCACAGGTCTCAGCCGCCCGGGTGACACTGGCAGACGTTGCCCGCGTGGAATCCGGGTTGCAAAGTTACGCATTTGGCATCCGTGAAAATGGCGTGCCTGCAACGGCTGCCGCCATTCAGTTGTCTCCTGGCGCAAATGCGATTAGTACTGCGTCGGGTATCCGCGCGCGGTTAACAGAACTGTCCGGTGTGCTTCCCGAGGGAATGACATTCACCGTGCCTTTCGATACGGCTCCATTTGTAAAGCTATCGATATTGAAGGTAGTTGAGACATTTGTTGAAGCCATGGTTCTGGTCTTTTTCGTGATGCTGCTTTTCCTTCACAAGATACGCTGTACGCTTATTCCTGCGATTGTGGCACCCGTGGCGCTGCTCGGCACATTTACCGTAATGCTATTAAGCGGTTATTCCATCAATATTTTAACCATGTTTGGAATGATACTGGCCATCGGGATTATTGTTGACGATGCTATTGTTGTGGTGGAGAACGTCGAACGACTGATGGAAGACAAAAAAATGTCTCCACAGGATGCAACGCGAGAAGCGATGCGTGAAATTACGCCGGCAATCATTGGTATTACGCTGGTGCTCACTGCGGTGTTTATACCAATGGCCTTTGCCAGCGGTTCTGTGGGTATTATTTATCGACAGTTCAGCATTTCGATGGCGATATCCATTTTACTGTCGGCATTCCTGGCGCTGACGTTAACGCCTGCGCTTTGTGCAACCCTGCTCAAACCACATGGTATTCATCAGGGTAAAAGCAGCGTATTTTCAGCGTGGTTTAACGCTCACTTTCATCGCCTGACTTCGTTTTACGCCACTGGTCTGGGATTTGTACTGAAGCGTACTGGCCGTATGATGATGATCTACGCTGCATTATGTTTGGCATTGTTTGCCGGGCTGTCCACCTTACCATCATCATTTTTACCCGATGAAGATCAGGGTTATTTTATGTCCTCAATCCAGCTTCCTTCTGATGCCACGATGCAGCGGACGCTTAAGGTCGTCGATACATTTGAAGAGGAGATCGCCCATCGGCAGGCGGTAGAAAGTAACATTATGATTCTGGGATTTGGTTTTTCAGGGTCAGGCCAAAATTCGGCCATGGCATTCACCACCCTCAAGGACTGGAGACAACGCAAAGGAACCACGGCACAGGAAGAAGCTGACCATATTCGGTCCCAAATGGCAAACGTGCCGGACGCCGTAACAATGAGTCTGCTGCCTCCGGCTATTTCTGATATGGGAACCTCATCCGGGTTCACTTATTATTTACAGGACAGAGGGGGGAAAGGCTATCAGGCACTCAAAAAGGCGGCCGATGAGCTTATTGTACAGGCAAATCATAATCCTCACCTTGCCGATGTCTATATTGATGGACTTGGTGAGGGAACAAGCCTTTCCCTGCATGTCGACAGGGAAAAAGCGGAAGCCATGGGGGTTTCGTTTGATGAAATAAATCAAACCATTTCCGTTGCAGCAGGTTCCAATTATGTTAATGACTATACCAATAATGGTCGGGTTCAGCAGGTTATCGTCCAGGCGGATGCGCCATACCGGATGCAGCCTGAACAACTTTTGGCTTTGTCTGTTAAAAACCGTCTGGGGCAGATGCTTCCATTATCCACTTTTGTGACGCTTTCGTGGAATGTTGCACCGCAGCAACTGATACGCTATCAGGGTTATCCTGCCATACGCATAACCGGGAGTGCAGCACAGGGAAAATCGTCGGGTACTGCAATGGCGGCAATGGACAAGCTGGCTGAGCACTTACCACCGGGGTTCGCCGGGGAGTGGGCGGGAAGTTCGTTACAGGAAAAAGAGTCTGCATCACAGCTTCCGGGTCTTATTGTGCTCTCGGTACTGGTGGTATTCATGGTGCTGGCTGCTCTTTACGAAAGCTGGTCCATTCCCTTCGCGGTCATGCTCGTTGTTCCTCTGGGGCTGCTCGGCGCTGTGCTGGCCGTATCCGTTACAAATATGACGAATGACGTCTTTTTCAAAGTGGGTCTGATAACCCTGATTGGACTTTCCGCCAAGAATGCGATTCTGATTATCGAGTTCGCGAGACAATTGATGAAAGAAGGAAAGAGCCTTATTGACGCGACATTGACGGCTGCAAAGCTACGCTTACGGCCAATTCTGATGACTTCTCTGGCTTTCACATTAGGTGTTGTTCCGCTGATGCTTGCCAGTGGAGCCAGCGACAGCACGCAGCATGCGATTGGTACCGGTGTATTCGGCGGGATGATTAGCGGAACGCTACTGGCCATTTTCTTTGTTCCGGTATTTTTCGTGACGATCACACGATTTACAGGCATGCGAAAATACAGACTGGGGAATAGCCGGAACGGCTAATCTCTGCCCTGTGTACCGGCCAGTTTAAAGCAGACTTCTTGCTGAACTGGCTGGCATTACATTATCAAGGACATTATGACCATCATTACCACTCAAAGATTAATCATTCGCCATTTTAAGGAAGAGGATGCGGCAGCTCTTTTCGATTACCTCTCTTCACCACGTACTCCTTGCTTTAAGGATGAAAAGTTACATTCACTCGCTGAGGCAGAGGTCGACGTGGCTAAACGAGCCTCTGACCCAACACAGTTTGCCGTTTGTCTAAATGAAACCGATACGTTAATCGGACATCTTTTTGCGGACAATAGCAACGAACCAGACAACAATACCTGGTCAGTAGGCTGGCATTTTAATCAACGTTTTGAACATCAGGGATATGCAAGCGAGTCAGTTGCTGCACTGTTTGATTATTTATTTAAAGTAAAAGGCGCCAGACGTTTGTATGCCTGGGTGGAAGATTATAATTACTCCTCTCAAAAACTATGCGAGCGACTACTTATGCGACGTGAAGGATGTTTTAAAGAATTTGTCTCCTTTGAAAACGAGGAGGGTAAAGCAAGGTATGACGACACATACATCTATGCGTTACTGCATAAAGAATGGACGAAGTAGAGGACGAAGAAAAATGTCCGCTCCTCGCTCATGGCGGACCTTTGGCTCAGTTAACAGTTCGCGCCGTGCCAGAAGCGGATCTCGCTTACTGCCAGGTATCAGTATTTACGGGAAGCAGATCAGCCAGGCTAGGGATATCTATTATTGAGTATTGAACTGAAATCGTATGTCTTGGATTTAAAATCGTTTGCGGGTGGGATATAGGCATTGAGCTTTTTACTGATGCTTGATACTCTCAGAGCACAAGCAGCGACCCAACACCATACTATAAAAGCCACAATAACGACGTATAGAGATTTCAAAATCTCTATACCATCACTCTGTGAAGAACCTCTGTATATCTCAGCACCGATATATAATAGCAACGATATTAACACAAAAGGTATTATCCACTTATGGAATTTATGAGGGTATATATTCCCGTTAGTA
>OLHG01002314.1_pt1 | contig 10315 bp, 6 predicted proteins | sample 1605971 | NCBI WGS metagenome assembly OLHG01 (sample SAMN03283289) | human gut metagenome | biome: human-associated habitat; material: feces | host: Homo sapiens | place: Peru | collected 2012 | reverse complement strand
CAGCACCGGGGAAATCCGGTACCAGGTGCCGGAAAGCGAAATTCCGGAAGGATATGTGGAGAATATGAACCAGCTGATCGCAACGCGGTTTTCCATTTCCGCCGATATCCTGAACACGGCTTACTATAACTTCGTGTTTGATAAGGGCAAGGTGTATGTGAACCGACTGGGGTGGAACAGCAAGAAGTAAAGAAATGTGATTGCGCACCGGTGAACACTGCCGCCGGTGCGCAATTTTCATATGTCCGAGAGCCGATTCAGAACTTGTAGGGGGCGATGCCCACATCGCCCCACAACTATGGGAATTCTCGAAAGACGCACTGGTGCGCAATCACATGGGCTTTACGACGGGGCTTGTCGGCTACGGGCGAAAACTGGTGAAAAGGGCATAAAAAAACGAGGCGGAAGCCTCGGAATTGTGGAAATTATTCATTGACAGAATTTACCCGCCATGCTATAATGATTGTCCATACTGTGATACTATGCCTATCTGCGGACTTCCATCCTTACCAGGTCATTCTAGCACAGTAGCGGGCGGCTGTCAAGTAGGAACTTTGTGAAAATTGACAACCGCACGGGGCGTATCATAAGCAACACAACTCGAAAGAAAGGCTGTGATGATCCATATGGCAATGGTCAAGGACGTAATGTTCGGCAAGACCATGCGTAAATCTTACGCGAAGTATGAAGAGATCCTGGAGATCCCCAACATGCTGAAAATCCAGAAGGACTCCTATCAGTGGTTCCTGGATACCGGCTTGCGGGAGGTCTTCAAGGACGTAGGCACCATTACCGACTTCTCCGGCAAGCTGGAGCTGTCCTTCCTGGATTACACCATGGAGGATAAGGCCAAGTACACCATTGAGGAGTGCAAGGAGCGGGACGCTACCTACGCCAAGCCCATCAAGGTGCGGGTCCGTCTGCGCAACACGGAGACCGACGAAATCAAGGAACAGGAGATCTTCATGGGCGATTTCCCCGTGATGACCAACGGCGGTACCTTTGTGATCAACGGCGCGGAGCGGGTTATTATCACCCAGATCGTCCGTTCTCCCGGCATGTACTACGGCCATGAGGTGGACAAGGCTGACCAGCATACCTATACCGCCACTGTGATCCCTTACCGGGGCGCCTGGCTGGAGTATGAAACCGACAACTCCGACGTGTTCTGGGTTCGGATCGATAAGAACCGGAAGCTGCCCATCACCTGCCTGATCCGGGCACTGGGCGTGCAGACCGACGAGCAGATCAAGGCCATGTTCGGTGAGGATCCCCGGATCCTGGCTACCATCGACAAGGATCCCTGCAAGACCAGAGAAGAGTCTCTGCTGGAGATTTACCGCCGGCTGCGTCCCGGTGAGCCTCCCACGGTGGAGACCGCAACTGCCCATCTGGAGGGCCTGCTGTTCGACTACCACCGCTACGACGTGAGCAAGGTTGGCCGGTATAAGTTCAACAAGAAGATGGACATCTGGAGCCGGCTGTCCGGCCAGGAGGCCGTAGAGCCCATTGCCGATCCCATGACCGGTGAAATTCTGGTCATGCCCGGCGAGTTCATCTCCCGCGCCCAGGCTCATGAGCTGAGCCGGAAGGGTGTCAACGAGGCGGTTATCAAGATCGGCGAATACAACGTCAAGGTCTTCTCCAACAACATGGTGGAGATGGCGGGCTTCGTGGACTTTGACCCCAAGCAGTATGGCATCACCGAGAAGGTCTACTTCCCCGTACTGAAGGAAATGCTGGAAACCGTTCCTGCCGACGGCTGGAAGGACGCCATTGCCGAGCGTTACACCGACCTGATTCCCAACCACATCATTGTGGATGATATCATGGCCTCCATCAACTACCTGAACTGCGTGGCTATGGGCGTGGGCACTCCTGACGACATTGACCACCTGGGCAACCGGCGTCTGCGCTGCGTAGGCGAGCTGCTTCAGAACCAGTTCCGCATTGGCTTTAGCCGTCTGGATCGGGTGATCCGGGAGCGGATGACCGTCCAGGATCTGGACACCGTGACCCCTCAGAGCCTGATCAACATCCGGCCTGTTACCGCGGTTATCAAGGAGTTCTTCGGCTCATCCCCTCTGAGCCAGTTCATGGATCAGAATAACCCTCTGTCTGAGCTGACCCACAAGCGCCGTCTGTCCGCTCTGGGCCCCGGCGGTCTGAGCCGTGACCGGGCTTCCTTCGATGTCCGGGATATTCACTACACCCACTACGGCCGGATGTGCCCCATTGAGACTCCTGAAGGCCCCAACATCGGCCTGATTAACTACCTGGCCACCTTTGCCAAGATCAACGAGTACGGCTTCGTGGAGGCTCCCTACCGGAAGGTGGACAAGGCCACCGGCTTTGTCACCAAGAACGTGGAGTATATGACCGCCGATGTGGAGGATGACTTCTATATCGGCCAGGCCAATGAGCCGCTGAACGAGAACGGCTGCCTTGCTAACGCCCGTATCACCTGCCGTCACCGCAACGAGATCATCGAAGTTGACCGGGGCATGATCGACTATATCGATGTGTCTCCCAGAATGATGATCTCCATCGCTACCTCTTTCATTCCCTTCCTGCAGAACGACGATGCTAACCGCGCGCTGATGGGCGCGAACATGCAGCGTCAGGCCGTGCCTCTGCTGACCACCGAGCCGCCCATTGTTGCCACCGGCATCGAGCATAAGGCTGCCGTGGACTCCGAGGTCTGCGTGAAGGCCAAGGGCCCCGGCGTGGTCACCGCTGTGTCCGCTTCCTCCATTACCGTCAAGTATGACAGCGGCGAGACCTGCACCCACGCCCTGATTAAGTTCTCCCGCTCCAACGCCGGTACCTGCATCAACCAGCGGCCCATCGTGGTAGTGGGCGAGCGGGTGGATACCGAGCAGATCATTGCCGACGGCCCCTCCTGCTCCGGCGGCGAGGTTGCCCTGGGCAAGAACGTGCTCATCGGCTTCGTCACCTGGGAAGGCTACAACTACGAGGACGCCATTCTGCTGAACGAACGTCTGGTTCGGGAGGATGTGTTCACCTCCATCCACATCGAGGAATACGAGACCGAGGCTCGGGACACCAAGCTGGGCCCGGAGGAAATCACCCGGGATATCCCCAACGTGGGCGAGGACACCCTGAAAGACCTGGACGAGAACGGCATTATCCGCGTCGGCGCGGAAGTCCACGCCGGTGATTACCTGGTTGGCAAGGTCACCCCCAAGGGCGAGACCGAGCTGACCCCCGAGGAGCGTCTGCTGCGGGCCATCTTCGGCGAGAAGGCAAGAGAAGTCCGGGACACCTCCCTGAAGGTGCCTCACGGTACCTCCGGCATCGTGGTGGACGTGAAGGTCTTCACCAAGGAGAATTCCGACGAGCTGGCGCCCGGCGTCACCAAGTCCGTCCGTGTGTATCTTGCCCAGAAGCGGAAGATCGGCGTGGGCGATAAGATGGCCGGTCGTCACGGCAACAAGGGCGTCGTTTCCCGGGTTCTGCCCGAGGAGGATATGCCCTTCCTGCCCGACGGCACCCCCCTGGACATCGTGCTGAACCCCCTGGGCGTGCCTTCCCGTATGAATATTGGACAGGTTCTGGAAGTCCATCTGGGCTACGCTGCCAAGGCTCTGGGCTGGCATGTTGCCACCCCCGTCTTCGACGGCGCCAACGAGAAGGACATCCGGGAGACCCTGAAGCTGGCTGGTCTCCGGGAGGACGGCAAGACCATCCTCTATGACGGCCGTACCGGCGAGCCCTTCGATAACCTGGTCACGGTCGGCTATCCCTACTATCTGAAGCTCCATCACCTGGTTGACGATAAGATCCACGCCCGTTCCACCGGCCCCTATGCCCTGGTCACTCAGCAGCCTCTGGGCGGCAAGGCTCAGTTCGGCGGCCAGCGTTTCGGCGAAATGGAAGTCTGGGCACTGGAAGCTTACGGTGCCGCTTACACCCTCCAGGAGATCCTGACCGTCAAGTCCGATGATGTGACCGGCCGTGTGAAGACCTATGAGGCCATCGTCAAGGGCGCCAACATTCCCAAGCCCGGCGTGCCCGAATCCTTCAAGGTTCTGATCAAGGAGCTCCAGGCTCTGTGTCTGGATATCCGGGTTCTGGACGAGAACGGCGACGAGATCGAGCTGAAGGACGAGGACGATGACGACGAGATCGTCTACACCGCCGACTCCGGAAACGACACGGTGGTTGGCTCTACCGATGAGGTGCTGGACGCTGGCTTCGTCATCGACGAGGACAGCCCTGAGGATATTATGGATGTATTCGGCGATATGGATGCCGACAACGAAGAATAAGGAGGCTACACATGGCAGATGCCACCTTTGATGCCATTAAAATTGGTATTGCGTCCCCGGAGATGATCCGGCAGTGGTCCTACGGCGAGGTCAAGAAGCCGGAAACCATCAACTACCGTACCCTGAAGCCCGAACGGGACGGACTGTACTGCGAGCGGATTTTCGGACCCACCAAGGACTGGGAATGCCACTGCGGCAAGTACAAGAAAATCAAGTATAAGGGCAAGATCTGCGACCGCTGCGGCGTCGAGGTCACCAAATCCAAGGTGCGCCGGGAGCGCATGGGCCACATTGAGCTGGCCGCTCCCTGCAGCCATATCTGGTATTTCAAGGGCATTCCCTCCCGGATGGGCCTGGTGCTGGACATCAGCCCCAAGATTCTGGAGAAGGTGCTGTACTTCGCGGCCTATATTGTCACCGATCCCGGTGACGCGCCCCTGGCCCGGAACCAGGTGCTCACCGAGAAGGAATACCGGGACATGCGGGAAAAGTACGAGGACGACTTCAAGGCCGGTATGGGTGCCGAGGCCGTCAAGGAACTGCTGGAGCAGATCGACCTGGATCAGCTGTCCGAGCAGCTGAGAAACGAGCTGAAGACCGCCTCCTCCCAGAAGAAGCTGCGCATTGTCAAGCGTCTGGAGGTGGTGGAGGCCTTCCGGGAGTCCGGCAACAAGCCCAGCTGGATGATCATGGACGTGTTGCCCGTGATTCCTCCCGATATCCGTCCTATGATTCAGCTGGACGGCGGCCGGTTCGCAACCTCCGACCTGAACGATCTGTATCGCCGGGTCATCAACCGGAATAACCGCCTGAAGCGGCTGGTTCAGCTCCACGCCCCCGACATCATCATCCGCAACGAAAAGCGGATGCTCCAGGAGGCTGTGGACGCTCTGATCGACAACGGCCGCCGGGGCCGTGCCGTCACCGGTGCCAACAACCGGGCACTGAAGTCCCTGTCCGACATGCTCAAGGGCAAGCAGGGCCGGTTCCGTCAGAATCTGCTGGGCAAGCGTGTTGACTACTCCGGCCGTTCCGTTATCGTGGTCGGCCCTGAGCTGAAGCTCTACCAGTGCGGCGTGCCCAAGGAAATGGCCATTGAGCTGTTCCGGCCCTTCGTTATGAAGAAGCTGGTTTCCGACGGCCTGGCCAACAACATCAAGTCCGCCAAGAAGATGATCGACAAGGGCAAGACCGAGGTCTGGGACGCTCTGGACGACATCATCAAGGATCGCCCCGTTATGCTGAACCGGGCGCCTACCCTGCACCGTCTGGGCATTCAGGCTTTCGAGCCGGTGCTGGTGGAGGGACGGGCTCTGAAGCTGCACCCCCTGTGCTGCACCGCCTTCAACGCGGACTTCGACGGCGACCAGATGGCCATTCACGTTCCTCTGTCTCCGGAGGCTCAGGCGGAAGCCAGAATGCTGATGCTCTCTGCCAACAACCTGCTCCGTCCTCAGGACGGCAAGCCCGTTACCGTGCCGACCCAGGATATGATTCTGGGTGCCTACTATCTGACCTATACCCGTCTGGGCAAGGCGGAAAAGGGCTCCGAAACCGTGTTCGTCACCGACGCGGGGGAGACCGGCCTGACTGCCGGTGTGGTAGTGGATGCCGATGACTTCGTGGCCGCCAACAAGCAGGCCAAGAAGGAAGGGAAAAAGGAAGCCAAGTTCCGCCCCATCCACGCCTATTCCTCCACCGAGGAGGCCATCGCCGCCTATGCCGACGGTGCCATCGGTCTGCACGCACCGATCCTGGTGCGCTACGGCAAGGAAGTGGACGGGGAGATGCGTTATCAGATGATCAACGCCACCGTGGGCCGTCTGATTTACAATGAGCCGATTCCCCAGGATCTGGGCTTCGTAGACCGCAGCGATCCCGCCCATGCCTTCGATCTGGAAATTGACTTCCTGGTTGGCAAGAAGCAGCTGGGCAAGATCATCGACAAGTGCATCCGGGTTCACGGCTTCACCATCGCCACCGAGATGCTGGATCGGATCAAGGCTCTGGGCTACAAGTACTCCACCAAGGGCGCTATCTCCGTGTCCATCGCGGATATGGTGGTTCCCGCCATCAAGTACGAACTGGTCAAGGCCGCTGAGCACAAGGTGGTGGAAATTGAAAACTACTTCCGCCAGGGCTATATCACCAATGACGAGCGTTACCGTCTGGTGGTTCAGCAGTGGGAGCAGACCACCAAGGAAGTTACCGATGCCCTTCAGGGCAACCTGGATGAGTTCAACCCCATCTACATGATGGCCGACTCCGGTGCCCGTGGCTCCATGGCTCAGATTCGTCAGCTGGCAGGCATGCGTGGCCTGATGGCAGATACCGCCGGCCGTACCATCGAGATTCCCGTTAAGGCAAACTTCCGTGAGGGCCTGTCCGTTCTGGAGTACTTCATCTCCTCCAGAGGCGCCCGTAAGGGCATGACCGATACCGCCCTTCGTACCGCCGACTCCGGTTACCTGACCCGCCGAATGGTGGATGTGTCCCAGGAGGTCATCATCCGCCAGCACGACTGCGGCACGGAGAACGGTATCTGGGTGGGCGCGGTCTACGACAAGAACGGCGACATCATCGACACCTTCGGCAGCCGGATCCGGGGCCGTTATCCTGTCCACGATGTGGTGGATCCTGCTACAGGCGAGCTGCTGCACTCCAAGGATGTGATGATGATGCCTGAGGATGCCGCTAAGTTCGAGGCGCACGGCATCAACAAAATCTATATTCGCACCATTCTGGCCTGCCGGGCCCGGGTGGGCGTGTGCGCAAAGTGCTACGGCATGAACCTGGCCACCTCCAAGGAGGTGGACCTGGGCGAGGCCGTCGGCATTATCGCCGCCCAGTCCATCGGTGAGCCCGGTACGCAGCTGACCATGCGTACCTTCCACTCCGGCGGCGTTGCCGGTGACGATATCACCCAGGGTCTTCCCCGAGTGGAAGAGCTGTTCGAGGCCCGTCGGCCTAAGAAGATGGCCCAGATTTCCGAAATCACCGGTGTGGTGTCCATCGACGATACCCACCGCACCGCTCTGCGTAACATTACCGTTACCGCAGACGACGGCGAGGTGAAGGTTTATCAGGTGCCCTACTCCGTGGGCCTGAAGGTTGCCCACGGCAAGGTCGTGGAGAAGGGTCAGCCCATCACCGACGGCGCGCTCTATCCTCAGGACGTGCTGCGGATCTCCGGCGTGGAGGCCGTTCAGGATTATCTGGTTCAGTCTGTTCAGGCGGTGTACCGCCAGCAGGGCGTTGAAATCAACGATAAGCACATCGAGGTCATCATCCGTCAGATGATGCGTAAGGTGCGCGTTGAGGATCCCGGCGACACCGAGCTGCTGTCCGGCAGCGCGGTGGACACCTTCGAGTTCGAGGATGCCAACGCCGCCATTCAGGCCCGGATCGATGCCGGTGAGACCGAGCTGCGCAAGGCCGAGGCCAGTGCCATGCTGTTGGGCATCACCAAGGCCGCTCTGGCTACCGATTCCTTCCTGTCCGCCGCTTCCTTCCAGGAGACCACCAAGGTTCTGACCGATGCCGCCATCAAGGGCAAGGTTGACCACCTGGTCGGCCTGAAGGAGAACGTGCTGATCGGTAAGCTGATCCCCGCGGGCTCCGGCCTGATGGCTTACCGGGATTATCAGCCCGGCATCACTCCCGAGGCTCGGATGCCTGAGGAGATGGAAGAAGCCGCCATCGAAGGCAAGCAGGTGTAAGTTCCTGACTTCCCCTCCGCGCGTATCGCGCGGAGGGGATTTTTTCGGGCTCCATGTCAATAGTTGGGGCAGAGAAAAAAGAAAACCGACCGTTGCCTGATAGGATCACGGTCGGCTTAAAGATGTGGGAGTAGCGTATAAGCACACGGGTTATTTGTTGAGAGCCTGATTGCTTGTTCTGCCCAGAAGATAGTCTATGGAAACGTTGTGGTAGTCTGCAATTTTTATCAATATGTCCGTGGGAATATCCACATCACCGCGCTCATAGTTACTGTATATTCTTTGACTGCATGACAGAATTTTGGCCATCTGCGTTTGTGTCATATCTTTATCTTCACGCAAATCCCGAATTCTCTGATAGCGCATATGCACCCCACTCCCTGCGGTTGGAATGGAATTATTTTACTCAGCGAAATATTCACTATTGACTTTTAGCGAATAATTCGCTAAAATATGATTGAAATTTGATTTTTGGTTTTGCTGAAACGCCATGTATAAGAAGTATATTTCACTGGGGCTTCTGTGCCTGCTCTTATTCTTATTGGTTCAATTCGGATGCCCCTTTTATAACCTAACGCATATTCCATGCCCGTGCTGCGGTGTGACTCGTGCCTGGACAGCGTTCCTGCATGGCGATTTAAGGCAGGCGCTGCAATTCCATGCGTTGTTTTTCCTTATCCCATTTGTGCCTGCTGCCTATATCCTTCGGGAAAGACTTCCGATTTGCCGGACAAAAATAGTGGACATATGTCTGTGCTCTCTTGCCGGAATTCTGTTCTTTTACGGCGTTTTACGCTGGCTTGGCTTTGTAATTATCCCCTGAGTCGGGGTTAATATTATTATGAGGAGAGATCGAGAAATGGATGCTTCAAAAGTGGATACCTATATCATGGCCAATCAAAAGTACCTGCCCACGGAGAAAATCATCTATGTAAAGGAAAAACTCCTGGCAGCAGATGAGCAAAAATTCAACCTGCTTACAACAATTGAATTCAAGGATCCAACGACGCTGCTTCTGGTTTCAATTTTCTTGGGTTCGCTCGGAATTGACCGCTTTATGCTGGGTGATATCGGCATGGGGATTCTGAAGTTGCTGACACTAGGCGTGTGCGGTGTCCTGACAATTATCGACTGGTTCACTATTCAGAAAAAAGCAAAGGAATATAATTTCAATCAACTGATGACCATTCTGTAACGGTCAAACCAATGGCCTGCCGCAAGAATTTTAGCGGTAGGCCATTTTTGTTTATACTACCGTATAGATAGCCGCTGGAGGCGGCCAGACGCGTTTCCAGGGCGGACAAGGAGAAAACGGCAAGGGAGAAGGGCAGAATCACAAAAAATTATGGAATAATTTTGTTGACTTTTTTCGGAAAATGCGTATAATATAGTCTCGTATGGATAGGAAGCAAAAAGGTAAAATACCGGAATGCGGCGATTTGCCGGACATTTCCCGGGATTCCCTGGCCGTCGGCGCCAAGCAGCTGAAGAAAGCTGTCCGTGCCGGAAAAGCCGCCCGGGTATATCTGGCGGAAAACGCCGACCCCGCGCTCACTCAGCCCCTGGCGGAGCTGTGCGGGGAATATCAGATCCAGATCACCTGGGTAGCCGACATGGCAGACCTGGGGCGCGCCTGCGGCATCGAGGTGGGCGCGGCGGCTGTGGCCGTTCTCAAGATTCTACCGGAAAATTCCGTAGAATAAATACCCGTCGAAACGACGAGAACCAAAGAAAGGAGAAAACAAATGCCTACTTTTAATCAGCTGGTTCGTTCCGGCCGTCAGCAGGTCAGCTACAAGTCCACCGCTCCCGCTCTGCAGAGAGGTCTGAACACTCTGGAGAACAAGGCTACCAACCTGCCTTCCCCTCAGAAGCGCGGCGTGTGCACTGCTGTGCGTACCACCACCCCCAAGAAGCCTAACTCCGCCCTGCGGAAGATTGCCCGTGTGCGTCTGACCAATGGTATGGAAGTTTCCGCTTACATTCCCGGTGTTGGCCACAACCTGCAGGAGCACTCTGTGGTTCTGATCCGCGGCGGTCGTGTCAAGGACCTTCCCGGTGTGCGTTACCACATCATCCGCGGCACTCTGGATACCCAGGGCGTGCAGAACCGGATGCAGTCCCGTTCCAAGTACGGTGCCAAGCGTCCCAAGGCCGGCAAGAAGAAGTAATTTTTCTGCTGCCAAACTTTAACTGACTCCATGCCCTTTCGCAAGGCATCGCCTTGCCAAGAAGGTTTTATATAGATGAAACCTCTGGCCAGGCACAACGAAAGTAACACTTTCGAGTACCGATGAAATCATT
>OLHG01002313.1_pt1 | contig 10319 bp, 6 predicted proteins | sample 1605971 | NCBI WGS metagenome assembly OLHG01 (sample SAMN03283289) | human gut metagenome | biome: human-associated habitat; material: feces | host: Homo sapiens | place: Peru | collected 2012 | reverse complement strand
GTATTGCTGAGGCTGAGAAACTGGGATTCCAGCACATCATCATCCCGAAATACAACAATCATGGTTTCGACCATAAGAAATATAAGATAGAAATTCATCCCGTTAGGAAGGTGGAAGAAGCATTCCGCTGCCTGTTCGGGTGAAGCAAAAGTAATCAAACAGTTCAAAGTTCAAAATTCAAAGTAAATGAAGGATTCTGTAATCATTGTGAGCGGCGGCATGGATAGCATCACGCTGCTCTACGACAAGAAAGACGAGATTGCACTCGGCATTAGTTTTAACTATGGAAGTAATCATAACGAGCGGGAGATTCCTTTCGCCAAGATGCATTGTGAGCGATTGGGAATCAAGCATATTACGATAGATTTGGGTTTCATGCATCAGTATTTCAAGAGTTCTCTTCTTGAAGGTGCCGATGCAATTCCTGAGGGTCATTATGCTGATGATAATATGAAGAGTACGGTGGTTCCTTTCCGTAATGGAATCATGCTGAGCATTGCCATCGGCATTGCTGAGAGTAATAATCTGAAGAAAGTTTTCATTGCTAACCATGGTGGCGATCATACGATTTACCCAGACTGCCGTCCGGAGTTTATCAAGGCGATAGATGAGGCTGCTGAAGCAGGAACGTTCGTTGATGTGCGTGTGGTGGCTCCTTATACGAATATTACCAAAGGGCAGATTGCGGAGATAGGTAAGAAGTTGGGCATTGACTATGCTGAAACCTGGAGCTGCTATAAGGGCGGTGAGAAGCATTGTGGCAAATGCGGAACCTGCGTTGAGCGCAAGGAGGCTTTGGCCGAGGCGGGTATTGAGGATACTACCGAGTATGAAGAATAAGGATGACGACGAACCAGGCGTTCTTCGTTCCCTATATATAATAAGGTGTAATCAGAATAAATATAATAAAAGAAAAATGAAAACAGCGATTTTATCTGCGGCGTTGATGCTTGCATCAACTGTTGCAATGGCTCAGAAGAGCAACTTCCAGTTGAAGGTGGATTTGAAGAATTTCAATTCCGATTCTGTACTTGTTTACAAGGGCAGAAATGTTAAGATGGACACGGTTTTGGTGAAGAATGGCAAGTTTACCTATTCTGCAAACCTTGATAAGGCTGCCGGATACGTTTTCCTCTCACCTGAAGCTTATCGTGGTGCAGGTCAGTTTATGTTCAACCTGCCTTGTGTTCCTGGCGAGAAGGCTGAAGTTAAGGGCGATGCAAAGACCCGCTTCGATATTTCGGGTTCTAAGTTCTATCAGCAGTATCATGAAGTAGATGTTCTGCTGGAGACTGCTAATAAGGAGTTGAGAGATTACGAAGCTTCCCTGAACCAGAGAATCAAGAATGGTGAGACCCAGCAGACCATCATGGCAGAGTATGAGCAGAAGGCTCCTGCCCTGCAAAAGGCAAAGGACGATAAGATTTTCGATTTCGTAAAACAGCATCCTGATTATGAGGCTTGTGCTACTATCATAGAGCAGTTCGATGATGTCAGCAAGATGGAGAAACTGCTGGGCTTGCTCTCTGAGAATGTGAAGAACGGCAGAATGAAGGCTTTCTACCAGCCAATGATTGATATGGCTAAGAAGCGTGCTGAGGCTGAGGAGAAGGCTAAGAAGGTGCAGGCTGCCGGTGTTGAGGCTCCTGACTTCACGCTGAAGGATATTAAAGGAAATGATTTCAAACTTTCCAGCCTTCGCGGTAAGATTGTAGTTCTCGACTTTTGGGGTTCATGGTGCGGATGGTGCATCAAGGGAATGCCTAAGATGAAGGAGTATTACGAAAAGTACAAGGGTAAGTTTGAAATTCTTGGTGTAGATTGTAATGATACAGAGGCTAAGTGGAAGGCTGCTGTTGAGAAGCACCAGTTGCCATGGATTCATGTTTACAATCCGAAGGACAGCAAGGTTCTCAGCGATTACGCTGTTCAGGGCTTCCCTACAAAGATTGTGATTGATGCTAATGGTAAGATTATCAAGACTATTGTTGGTGAGGATCCTGCTTTCTACACATTGCTTGATGAAGTGTTAAGCAAGTAATGTTAACATAAAACAATGTCGCCCTGTAAGTGCAAAATTACATTTGCTCTTACAGGGCGATTTTTATTTGTTCAGTATTTTATTTCTTTTTCTTCTTCAATTCCAGTTTCGGAATCTTGATTTTCTGTCCGGCTTTTACGGTGTTTTTACCATTCAGGGCTTCTACGTAGCATTCCATGCCGGAACCTAAATAGCGGGTGCTGATCTGTTCGAGGGTCTGACCGGCGCCAACCGTAACAGTCTGGGCAACTCCTATGATTCGGTAAGCTCCCGTGCGTACGCGAGCATCCTTATCATACTGGGATGATGCTATTTTCGAAGCAGCCTTTTCTTCGTCTTTATCTTTAGCCTTTTCTTTTGCTTCTGCCTTAGCTTTTGCTTCAGTCTGCTTAGCTTTTTCAGCGCTAGCACTTTCCTTATCCGATTTTTCAGCCAGTTTTACTGCTTCTGCAGTTTTAGCCATACGGATGCTGTCTTCCATCGCTTTCTGGCGGAGTTTCTGTTCCTGAGAGAGTGGGGCGGCAGCTGGTTTGGCTGGGACTTTCTTGGCTGGAGCCTGATGATACTGGTTTAGCTGCATGGCTAGATGATCACGCTGGGCAGTCATCTGACCATAGTTGAAGGCAAACCATCCCATTCCGCCAATCAAAGCTACTACGATGAGACAGACTGCAACGACCAGATAGCGAGGAATAACAATATGATGAGAATTGGAAGATTCTTCTTCCTCCTCTTCTTCTTCAGATTCATCTGATGCAGGTACTGCAGGTTCAACAACTGCTTTCAGGGCTTGCTGTTGCTGGGCTAATTCAAGCTTCTCCTGCTCCAGTCTTTCCTGTTCCAGTCTTTCCTGCTCCAGTCTTTCCTGCTCAAGTCTCTCCTGCTCCAGTCTTTCCTGTTCCAGTCTTTCCTGCTCTTGCTTTTCTTTTTCAAGCTTTTCTTTCTGTATTCTTTCCTGCTCCAGTTGGGCTTGTTTTAATTTTTCCAGTTTAGCTTGTTCAATAGCAATTTGCTTTGCCAGTTCGTCTTCGTCTTCTTTTTCCTTTTCCTTTTCAGATCCGATTACGACAACCTTCGGATTTGGAGTTGCAGTTTTTTCTTCGTCCAGAAAATCGATTACTTGTGCAGGAGCATCTTCTGTCTGTTCTTCTCCAAACTTCTCATCTATTTCATCGAAATCTACGCCGTCATTTACCACCACCGTTTCAAATTGGGCGAATGGCTTGTTCACGATTTCTTTCAGGATGTTGTCTGGCGTAAAGGTGAGTTTGTCTCTGCCTTCAATGGTGAAGCGCTCGCCCGTGTTCACATTGATGCTTTCACGGTCTTTCGTGGCCTGTACCTTAAAGGTACCCAGCCATTTTATCTTCACCTGCTTGTCGGCATCGAGTCCCTGGTTGCACACATCAAACATCTTGCGGATGAAGAGTTCTGCTTCCACCTGGCTCAGACCGCTCTTATCAGCAAGCAGTTTTCCGAGTGTATTTAAACTGAATTTGCTCATTGCTCATCCCCTCCATTCTTTAGTTTTTCCTTGACCGAAGCAACCGGTCGGAAACCCAACACCAACTTAGGCGGCACCAGTTGGCGCTTCTTGGTAGTAGGATTAACCACCACTCGCTCCATGCGCTTCTTCACTTCGAAGGTGCCAAAATTGGGGATAGAGACAGCTTCTCCATCCTCAAACTCGGCAATCATAGCGTCTATCGCCTTGCGCACCAACTTCTGGGTGTCTTCCTGCGAATAGCCGGTTTGCTGAGCCAGTTCAGCGATGTATTCCTTATTGTTCATATTTATTTAAGATGTAGTCAAAATTTCTTAAACTCCAGGCTATGGGGGAGAGAATGATTATTTCACCACCTTGCCATAGAGGTCAAATTCCTCGCTTGCAGTAATTTCTACCTGATAGAAACATCCCACGCGCAGACGCTTCTCATCGGCACGGATCAGAACTTCAGGGTCTACTTCCGGAGAGCAGAACTCTGTTCGTCCGATGTAGTAATCGCCTTCCTTGCGGTCGATGATAACGGTCATGGTTTTGCCCACCTTATCAGCCTCAATCTCAGAGCTGATGTCTTGCTGCAGAATCATCAGTTCGTCCAGCCGGCGCTGCTTTACCTCGGCCGGCACGTTGTCTTCGTAGTGGGTGGCGCTGTAGGTTCCTTCTTCCTCAGAGTAGGCAAAGGCGCCCATGCGCTCAAATCTCTGTTCGCGTACGAAGTCGAGGAGTTCGTGGAAATCCTCATCTGTCTCGCCTGGGAAACCAACCATCAGCGTAGTGCGGATGTGAATGCCTGGCACGCGTTCGCGGATGGCCTTCAGCAGATTGATGGTTTCCTGCTTCGTTACGTGGCGATGCATGCTGGTGAGCATGTGGTCGCTGATGTGTTGGAGGGCAATGTCGAGATATTTGCATACGTTTGGCTTCTCGCGCATCACGTCCAGAAGATCCATAGGGAACTGGTTTGGATAAGCATAATGCAGGCGAATCCATTTCACGCCCGGAATATCAGCCATCTCGCTGATGAGTTCGGTAATATGATGCTTGCCGTCAATATCTACGCCGTAGTAGGTGAGTTCCTGAGCGATAATCTGAAACTCCTTTACGCCTTCTGCCACCAGTTCGCGCACCTCCTGCAGAATCTCTTCCTTCGGACGGGAAACGTGCTTGCCGGTGATGATAGGAATGGCGCAGTAGGCACAGTGGCGGTTGCAGCCCTCAGCTATCTTGATGTAGGCATAATGGCGCGGAGTGGTGAGATGACGCTGGCCGTTGCAGGATGAAACTTCCGCCTTGCCGAGTTCCTGCAGAAGCTGCTTGTAGTTGAATTTGCCGTAGAACTTATCCACTTCGGGCATTTCTTCTTCCAGTTCCTTCTGGTAGCGCTGCGAGAGGCAGCCCATTACGTAGAGCTTTCTGAGTCGGCCTTCTTCCTTAGCCTGGATAAACTCCAGGATGGTGTCGATGCTTTCCTGCTTTGCATCCTCGATGAATCCGCACGTATTGATGACGGCTATCTCGCCCTGAGGGCGCTTGGAATCGTGAACGCAATGGTAGCCGTTTGCCTCAAACTGCTTCATCAGCAACTCGCTGTCTACGAGATTCTTCGAGCAGCCCAGGGTAATAATATCTATCTGATTTTTCTTCATTTTCTAATTTTTAAAGAGCGAGTCTACGAATTCTGTCTTGTTGAAGAGCTGCAGATCTTCCATACCTTCGCCCAGTCCGATGTATTTTACAGGCACCTTGAGTTGGTCGCTGATGCCGATGACAACGCCGCCCTTAGCGGTTCCGTCGAGCTTGGTGATGGCGAGCGAGGAGATGTTGGTAACGGCAGAGAACTGCTTAGCCTGCTCGAATGCATTCTGTCCGGTACTTCCGTCGAGCACGAGCATTACCTCGTCTGGTGCCTCAGGCATTACCTTCTTCATCACTTCCTTTATTTTCTTGAGCTCATTCATCAGGTTCACCTTGTTGTGCAGTCGGCCTGCCGTATCGATGAGCACCACGTCGGCGCCGTTTGCCTTGGCGCTCTGCAGGGTGTCGAACGCCACGCTTGCCGGGTCGCTTCCCATCTGCTGTTTCACTACAGGCACACCCACGCGCTCGCCCCAGATGCAAATCTGCTCTACGGCAGCGGCACGGAAGGTGTCGGCAGCTCCCAGAACAACCTTCTTGCCAGCCTTCTTAAACTGGTAAGCCAGCTTGCCGATGGTGGTTGTCTTGCCCACGCCGTTTACGCCTACTACGAGGATAACGTAAGGCTTATGGTCGGCAGGAAGTTCCCAGTCTGCCAGGTCATCGCTGTGATTCTCAGAGAGGAGAATGGCGATTTCCTCGCGCAGAATGCGGTTGAGTTCGCTGGTTGAAACATATTTATCGCGGGCCACACGTTCTTCGATGCGGCGGATAATCTTGACAGTGGTTTCTACACCTACATCTGAGGTGATGAGTACCTCTTCGAGATCGTCGAGCACATCATCATCGACGGTAGACTTTCCGGCAACGGCGCGCGCCAGTTTGCCAAACACACTCTCCTTGGTTTTTTCAAGTCCCTTATCGAGAGTTTCCTTCTTTTTGTTGCTGAATAATCCGAATAATCCCATAATCTTGTTTTTTATCTTCTGCAAAGATACTCATTTTTTTTTATTTTATGGCTTTTTCACTTGCTTTTTCGCCCTTTTCAAGAAAAAAAGTAAAGATTTAGAGGGTTTTATGTCATGACAGAAGGGTTTTCGCCGATATTGTGGGTTAATAAGGTTTAATAAATAATGTTGTCTGCTACAAAAAACAAATCGCCCTGCAAAGGGCAGAAGCGGTTTGGCTTCTGGACCCTTGCAGGGCGTTCTGTTTATTTCTTCATCATTTCCTTTACGGCTCTTTCGAGCTGGGTATCATGGCCATTGATGAAATCTTCCGGACTGTTGTAAACCTCGATGTCTGGGTTCAGCTGGGTGTTCTCGCCGAACACGCCACGCATGTCGCGGCAGCCTACCTGAGGAATACCGAATACCAGCGTGTTGTCCATCAGCGTTTCCCACCATACGGCTGTCATGGTTCCTGCTACAGGAGCACCGATCAGCTTGCCGATTCCGAGTTCCTTGTAAACCCATGGGAAACCATGACCGTTGCTGTAATCATTCTCGCAGATCATGACGCAAGATGGCTTCACCCATTTGTTGAACGGATCGCGGCCAACTACCTTGCCGTGAGGTACAAACTCCTGATACTGCTTGCCGTTGAGCAGGGTGCAGAGATCATCGTGCAACCAGCCACCGCCATTATGGCGTTCGTCTACGATTACAGCGTCTCTGTTTCGGTTCTTGTCGCTTAGCAGTTCGCTGTAAACGGTGCGGAAACTCTCCGAATTCATCGCCTTAACGTGAACATAAGCGATGCGTCCGCCCGAAATGCTGTCAACGAAAGTGCGGTTGCGGTCTACCCATCGCTTGTAGAGCAGATTGTTGAGGTTGCCCTGAGAGATAGCCTTCACCGTAACCTCCATCTTCTTGCCCTTGGCGTTTCTGATGCCGAGGCGTACATTCTTGCCAACCTTTCCGTCTAGCAATGGGAAGTAGTCCATTCCGGCTTTAATCTCCTCGCCGTCGATGCTCTCGATGATGCTGCCGGCTGTAACGCCTGTATTCTTCACATCGAAAGGACCACGCTTGATAATCTCCTGAATCTTCAGGCCGTCTCCCTGATACTGAGGGTCGAAGAATACTCCCAGGTTGGCGGTGGTAAGCGCGCTGTTCGAAGCGTAGTAGCGGGCTCCTGTATGCGAAGCGTTCAGCTCGCCAAGCATTTCGCTCAACATCTCCTGGAAGTCGAAATTGTTGTTGATGTAAGGCAGGAACTTCTCATAGGTCTTGCGGTAACCTTCCCAGTCAACACCATGAATCTTAGGGTCATAGAACTTGTCTTTCACCTGTCGCCATATGTGGTCGAAGAGATACTGGCGCTCCTCGGCTGGCTTATAGTTGAAGTTAGCCTCAAAGCTGATGTCCTTGGTGCTGAATCCGCTCAGATCCACCTTCTTGATGCTGCTTCCGTTGCAGATAAAGAGGTTCTTCACATCCTTGTCGGTCTGCAGGTTGCCCTGGCCTACGCCCTTCATCACGAGCTTGGTAGAGCCGTCCTTCAGGTCGTGCTGCCAGAGGTCGTAATCATCCTCGAAGGCTGCCTGGTAGTAGAGCTTGTCGCCGTCTTTAGAGAGCACAGCATCGCCCATGTGCGAAGAGTTTGCGGTGAGGCGTACGATTCTGTCGCGGCAGTTTTCGATGTCCAGCTCCAGTGGCTTTACCTTTTCCACCTCTATCTTTCCGGTCTTCTTCTGCTTTTCGTCAGCCTTCTTTTTAGCTTCTTCCTTCTTTTCGTCTTCCTTCTTCTCCTTTTCGTCCTTGTTGGCGTCAGCCAGTTCTATCTCTTCCTTGCTCATGTTGAAGCGGTTGTAGGCGTCCAGGTCGAAGAACATGATGTAGGCATCGTCTTCTGCTCCCCAGCTTCCATGACTGCGGTAGCCGGCTCTGTCGCTCTGGAAGAGCATTGCCTTGCCGCCGAGCACCCATTTGCCGTTGCTGTCGCTGTAGCCGGAATTGGTTAGGTTGTGAACCTCTTTGCCGTCAGCCTTTACCAGCGCAATATCCTGGTTGTTCCAGCCGCCGTTGCCGATATAGGTTGAAAGGAGCCATTTGCTGTCTGGCGACCATTCGAAAGCGATGTCTCCATCGCTGTAAGAGTAGACGTATTTGCCATCGAGCACGGTGCGGATTTCCTTCGATTTCAGATTGACGATGCGGAGTGCTGCACGGTCTTCGAAGAAAGCCACTTCCTTGCCGTCAGGAGAGTATTGCGGATACTGCGATGTAATGCCTGTTTTCACCAGCTGCTCTTCCTCGATGTCGGTAGCGTAGGTGAAGTTCTTCTCTTTCTCGTTCTTGATCTTAGACTGGTAAATCTGCCATACGCCGTTGCGCTCGGCTGCATAGACCAGGGCTCTGCCGTCTGGCGAGAAGCTCAGGTCGCGCTCCTGCTGCGGTGTGTCGGTAATGCGCTTGGTAGTGGTATATTCTACAGAAGTTACGTATACGTCGCCATGCATCACGAAAGCCACTTCCTTGGCGTCTGGCGAAACGGAAATCTCTGTAGCTCCCCAGCTTTTTATCTGACGTAAGAGGCTTGGAGCATCATTATCTGTTGTAATGGAGATGTTTACCTTCTGAGGCTCTCCACCTTCTTTCACGGTGTAGATTTCGCCATCATATCCGTAGCAGAGCAGGTCGGCGCTGGATGCAGTGAGGAATCTTACCGGATTGCCTTTGTGGTGGGTAATCTGCTTGTCGCTTGAACTGTTGAGGCTGCGGCGGTAGATATTGAATGTGCCGTCCTGCTCGCTCAGATAGAAGAATGATTTCTCGTCTGATGTCCATACTGGCGAGCGGTCTTCGCCGGCAAAGGTAGTCTGCTTGGCAAACTTTCCGTTACTCTTCAGCCAGATGTCGCGAGCGATAGGTGATTTCTGGTGTTTGCGCCAAGGGTCTTCGTATCCCTTTTTGTCGTGGTAGAGAATGTCGCCGTTCTTGGCGATGCTGATATTCTCCATGGTGAGGGTAGAGAAGAGTTCCGGTCTTCCGCCCTTGGTGCTTACCTTATATACTTGTGGAAATGTGTTGTCGCCGAAGATGATGCTCTGGGCTGTAGGCTGCAGACTGGCAGAGTAGAGCACATGTTCGTTGTCTGCAAAGGCGATAGGTGTTTCGCTGCCGCTGTTGGTGGTGAGTCGGGTAGGAGCACCGCCTTTTGCATCGATTACGAAGATGTCGAGACTTCCTTCGCGGTTAGACTGGAAGGCAATTTTCTTGCTGTCAGGGCTCCATACGGGATGTGAATCGAAGGCTGCATGGGTTGTGAGCTGTCGTGCTTCACCGCCGTTGACAGAAACACTGTAGAGGTCGCCTTTATAAGCGAAGGCGATGGTAGTGCCATCGGGCGAGATGGCTGGGTAGCGCATCCAAAGCGGATGTTCTTCTGCGCTGGCAGAGAGTGCTGCTGAGAGCAGGGCTACTGAAAAGATTAACTTTTTCATTTGCGTATGTTTTATGTTTGAATATGCGTTATAAAAATCTCTTCTCTTTCGGGGGCAGAATGCTGTTTCTTGCTCCTAACGGATGCAAAGGTAGTTATTTTTTGCGATATTTAAGCATAAAAAAAGAAAAAAGTGAGAAAAAGTTTGGTGTATTCAAAAAATATATGTACCTTTGCAGTCGCAAATAAGAAAAGTGGCTGATTGCGTTATTGGTTAGCTGGTTTGCGTTTTGAAAAGTGTTGGTTCCGTAGCTCAGTTGGATTAGAGCAACAGCCTTCTAAGCTGTGGGTCTTGGGTTCGAATCCCAACGGAATCACTTTGTGACCCCATGCGGGTCACCAAGAAACGAAATTTCAAATTGAAAGAAAGAGGACTTTTACATAACGTAAAGTCCTCTTTTCGCGTATAATAGGCTGATTTTCAGTGGAAAATCTATTTTCTATATTAGGTTATTTAGAGGTTAACATTATTGTCTAACATCACGGTGGAATTCCGCTATGAGTACAGAAGAGGACATAATGTGACACGATGAGCCAAAAATGCGTTACACATTGCGTTACACGTTACGCAAAAGTGCGTTACACATTTTGAGAGCTTGCGTTACAAATCACTAAATAACCCGTAATCCGGCGTTTTTAATGATTTTTTACATTAAAGATTTATAAATCGTGTTCTCCCTTTCTCGCCTCCAT
>OLHG01002312.1_pt1 | contig 10323 bp, 10 predicted proteins | sample 1605971 | NCBI WGS metagenome assembly OLHG01 (sample SAMN03283289) | human gut metagenome | biome: human-associated habitat; material: feces | host: Homo sapiens | place: Peru | collected 2012 | reverse complement strand
TACCATCTTCGTTTATTCTTACTATTCTCCAGGTATTATTTGCAAATGATACATAGTTATTGTCTACTGCTCCTCTAAAGTAATATGTTACTTTATTATCTTCTGTATTGGTTGAAGTATAATATAATCCGAGTCCATTTAACTTTTTATCATATCCATCAGATACACTTGCATAATAATATCCATATCCTGAATTTGAACTTGAATATGATGTCATTTTAGAAAGCAATGTACAATTGTTTTCACCCGAAGTACTCCTACAAGTATATGGATATTTTTGTACGATTGTTGAACTCCATGTTTCTTGCACTATATCACCCGCTAAACTATAATAACCTGTTGCTTTATCAAAAGTATAGGTGTTTGAAAAGTAATATTTTGTTGATGCTGTAAATGAGAAGGACGTTGTTGATGTTGTATGGCTTTCCTTATAAGTGGGTGCTGGACTGCCTTTAGTAAAGTCTATATTGGCATCGCTCATCGCTGAATTGTTACTTAGTATTTTTGTTACTAATGATTCAGATGCTTCTGGAATTAGTTCTCCACTTTCCGTTGGATTTCCTGCTATATATTGTCCTACTTGTAAAGTTAGACTTATATCTTTTGTCTTTTTGCTTGGATCTTTTTCTACTCCTGGATTGTATCCTACTGTTATTGTCAATGTCTTGGTTGGACATGTAGTTAATCCTTCACAACTTTCTAGTATTGTTCCTTTTTCTATTCCTTTTATTCTTACATATATTGCATCATTATCTGTTGCTGTATACGTTGCTCCTTTTACTTCTGCTTTTATATCTCCATAGTTTGTTATATTAACGTTATATGTTAATTCATCTCCCGGTTGTACTAAATCTACTTCAAAATTTACTGTAGTTGCTGAATAACTGCTTGACTTACTTGTTGCTCCCCCGGTGGTTGACGCTACGCTTATCCCACTAAATTCTACTTTCCACGTTGATGTTACTGCTGTATTACCATTTATATTTAATTTCGTTGATAATATTGCATACCCTATCCCCATAAAAAGCATCATTACACACATTACTATTATTACTGTTGTCTTTCGTCTATACATTTTATCAGCTCCTATAGTTATTTTCTTTTCTTTTTATTTTTCTCCATTGCTTTTTCTATTCTTTTTGCTTCTAGGCTTTTACTAATATTAATAGGAATACTTTCTCTTTTTTTAGTTAAGATAGTAGTAATTATAAATGCTACTAAAGGATACCCTATTCCTAGTTTTACTGTTAATGATAATATTGATAATACTATCGTAATAATTCCAAAAATAATAATTAGTATTCTTAGAATTTTTCTTGTTTTTAGATTTTTTATGTTTTGGTCATTTGTTAGTTTTTCCATTTTATATTACTCCATAAACTACAGCAACAAGTAGAATTCCTACTATAACTATAGCTGTGAAAAGGATAATTGCTGAAGCAGATACTTTAGCTGATTCCTTGTTATTGTTAGTTGGTCTAGGTTCACCATAAGGTCCTGGGCCTAGAGTCTTTTGAGGTGCTTTCCCCATACTGTTGTCGTTTTCATTTTCTTTTTCATCAACCATATAATTTTGAAGATAATCATCTACTTTATCTACAGTAGAATCATCAAAGTTATTCATCCTTAAATAAGTATTATCGTTAGATAAAGCATCATAACTTGATTTATTGTTACCTTCATTGACTTTGTTAGTATTTTCCCTATTAACTCCTGAATCTTTAGCAAAACTCTCTGCTACTTTAGGAAGAGTATAATCATCAAAGTCTTTACCATTATTGAATACTACTGTTTTACGAGTTCCATCTTCACTTGCTAAGTTAACAACTCTTTGATTAGGAGAAGAGGTAGGAACATCTATTTGTACTACTGACATATTATCAGGGTCTTTACTTTCTTCAATAAAGTCAATAACTGTTGCTTCATTTTCATTGTTGTAATGTTTATTATTGTAATTAATATCTACATCAGAGATACCTACTTCAGTATCTTTTACTTCATCTATAGAATTAATGTCTTCTGTTACTTTATCTAATTTAGTATTAGTCATATTCTTATCGCCAGTATCAATCTCAAAGACATTGCCACCTCTATCTTTTTTAACATCATAACCCATTAGTTCTGATATCTCTATAGCTTCTTCTTTAGAATCTGCTACTAAATAGAAGTTCTTTGTTCCATTAGTATAATTGAATCCAACTTTAAAATCCTTGTTTGGAATATTATGGTCATCATTAACAAATTTATCTTTTAAGCTTTTTAACTCAGGTGGCATTTGTTTTTCATAATCTTTTTCTTTATCAGTATCTTTTATTACTTCAGTGATACTAGTAAACATCTTTTTACCTTGTTCTTGTAATTCTTGACTTGTTAAATTAGGATTATCAACACTTAATGATAAAACTTCTTTACCGCTTGTAGGAATTCTTTTCATTTCTACGTTCATATCTTCTTTATTATCATATAAACTTAGTAATAAATTATCTATGTAAGGTTTAGATTCATAAGTTAATTCTAATGATATTTCTGGAGTACCATTAATGCCAGGATTATTTGATATTACTTTTAATCCTTTAGTAGCTGCATATGCGATTAATCCCCCCATAACAGCATCATTTTCTAATGAAATAGCATCTTCTTTCTTTTTAGGTTCTTCTACTACTGGTTCATTATTGATAGTAGTAATTACTGGTTGTTCAAAGACTACTTCTTCTGTTACTTTTTCTTCTTACAGGTTCTTTTGTTTCTACTACTTGTTCTTCTTTAGGTTTATAAAGTTCATCATAACTATCAACGAAATTTCTAAAGTTTACTCTTACTGTTTCTGGTAATCCTTTATTATTAGATAGATTTATAAATATTTTTCTAATCTCACTATTGTAATCATAATCTTTTAGACTAGAAATAATATCTGTTAAATTTGTAGTTGTAACGATACCATTAGAAACAATATCTTTTATTTCATCTAATGTATATTGCTTACTCATAAACCTCACCTCTATTATTCTATATAAAGGATAACATATTTTTAATAAATTTGCACCATTTTTTATTAATTTATTCTACACTTTTTAAAGACTCTATCATATCTATTTTCTTTAAATTAAAATAATTAATTATTTGTACTATAATTGTAAATATCACGGTTACTATTACTGATACTATATAACACCACATATCTATTTTAGTTGGAAACATTAATATATTAAGTTCACATGTTTTAATAATAACAATAGTTAAGAAATATCCTCCAAATAGTCCTAGAATAATACCTATTATAGTTAAAGCAGTATTTTCTTTTGATACGTAATTATAAACTTCTTTATCATAAAATCCTAAAACTTTGATTGTTGCAAGTTCTCTTATTCTTTCACTTATATTTACATTAGATAAATTATATAAAACAGTAAGCGCTAGAATTCCTGCTGATACGATTAAGACTCCTACAACATAATTCATATTATCTAAGGTATCATCTAGGGCATTAGCAATATCATTAGTTATAATTACTTTAGAAAAATAATTGCTTTTTAATAATTCTTTAGCAAGATTTTGCTCTTCTTTTTTATTTAGTTCATTTGTATTAACGAGTGCTACATTTAAAAGTGGTTCTTCATCAAATAAATTGTTATAAGTATTACTATTCATATAAATGTAATGTCTTAAATAGTTTTCAGTTATTTTTTCTACTTTTACTTTAGCTTTTATTCCTTTAGAATTAGTTATTTCTACAAAGTCGTTTTCTTTTATATTTAGGACTCTTGCTACTTTTTTAGTTATATATACTCCATCTTTTAAACCATCTGGGTCAATATTGATATAATCATTAATATCGTTATCTACTACCATTATTTGAGTATCTTTTTCTTCTTTTTTATTGAAGTTTAGAGTACTACTCTCCATTTTAACTAATGTGTACTTATTTATATTTTTGTTATTTAAGACTGGTATTTCTTTATTATTTTGGGCTGTACTTAGTATTAGTTGCATGTCATACTTAAATATTTTTCCATATTGAAGTGGTAAGATACTTCCTACTGAGTTTTTTAATCCAAAACCAGCAAAAATTAGAGAAGTACATCCCATAATACCTATTACAGTCATTAAAAATCTTTTCTTATATCTAAACATATTTCTACATGTTACTTTATTGGTGAAATTTAATCTTTTCCATATAAACGAAATTTTCTCTAGCATAATTCTTTTACCTGCTTTAGGTGCTTTAGGGCGCATTAGTACAGCTGGGTTATTTTTCATTTCTTTTAAGCAAGCATATATAACTGCACCAATTATACAGATATATGCAAGTAATAGGCCTAAAAGAGAATATTTTAAGTTATACCCTACTATTAAGTTACCAGTATTATACATCAATTGATACATTATAAAGATAATTCTAGGTATTAGATTAACGCCAATTATTATTCCAGATACCCCTCCTATTATTGTTGCAAGGGATGCATATAAAATATATTTTTTAGATATTGCAATATCGCTATATCCTAAAGCTTTTAAAGTACCTATTTCACCACGTTGTTCTTCAACCATTCTAGTCATTGAAGTAAGACTTATAAGAATAGCTACTACAAAGAATATTACTGGGAATATTTTAGCAATATTTTCTATTCTATAAGTATCATCTCTATATGATGAGAATCCAATGTTATCATCTAGATTAAATATGTACCAGTTATTATTTATTTTTTCTATTTTTTTAGTAGTACTATCTATTATATCTTTATATTCATCACTAAATAAATCATAAGTATTATCTAGCGTTAAGTACATATCGGTATAAATGTTTCCTAGAACATTACTGGAATCAATATATAAGAAGTAATCAATAATTCCACTTGCTAGACTGGTAGTACCTCTATCTTTAGATATATATAATGGAGATGAGGCGATACCTACTACTTTTAGTTCTTTATTTTTGATTCTAGGATCATCAGTCTTTAATTCTACAATGTCACCAATTGATACTTTAGTATTATTACTATCTATTACGCATTCAGTATCATTTTCTGGTAATCTACCTTCTTCTATTACTAATTTATTTACATTATCATTAATAGTTATTACTTTAAGAGCAAGTTCTCTTGCATTTATTTTACCAATCATATCAAAGCTGTTATTTAATTCAATGTTATCTATTTCTTTTATATCTTTTAACTTTTCTATATCTTCTTTAGTAAATCCTGTTCTAGACATAATATTTATATCCATTACATTAGAATTATCAAAATAGTTATTGATAGTCTCTTGCATATCAGGTGTAGTTGCTCTAATACCTGCAAAGAAACCTACTCCTAACAAGGCCATAAAAAGAATTGATATAAATATTTTAAACTTTTTACGTATTTCTCTTAAAGAGTCTTTAGTTAGTGCTTTCATTACCAATCAATCTCCTCAATAGAAGTTGGATTTTCATTAATTGTTATTTGTTCACTTTTACCATTTTTGAAACTGATTACTTTATCTGCCATAGGTGCTAAAGCCTTGTTGTGTGTAATAATGATTACAGTCATGCCTAGACTTCTTGCAGTATCTTGTAATAGTTTTAATATTTGTTTACCGGTGTTATAATCAAGGGCCCCTGTTGGTTCGTCACATAGTAGGATTTTAGGATTTTTAGCAATTGCTCTTGCTATTGCAACACGTTGTTGTTCTCCACCTGACAACTGTGACGGAAAGTTATTAAGTCTATCTTTTAGACCAACTTTTTTTAGTACACTTTTAGGACTTGATGCCTTTCTTTTACAAACTTGAACTGCTAATTCAACATTTTCTAAGGCAGTAAGATTAGGTACTAAATTATAAAATTGAAAAACGAATCCTATATCTTCTCTACGATATTTAATTAGTTCTTTATTTTTTAATTTAGTAATATCTTTATTATCTACTAGAATTGTTCCATTACTAGCTTTATCCATACCTCCTAGTAAGTTTAATGCAGTAGTTTTTCCAGCACCAGATGGACCTACTATTACAACTAATTCTCCTTTATTTATTTCAAAATTAGTTTTATCAAGAGCAGTAATAGTTACTTCCCCCATTTTATATTCTTTAATTACATCACGAAATTCTATATAAGCCATATATCCTCCTTAATTAATGATTTATAGCACAGAAAATATTATTGCAAAAATTAATTAAAAATGCAATAAATAAAAAAAAGTTGATGTAAATCAACTCTTATAATACGTATAAATATATGGCAAAATAATGACAAATGCTACCAAAGATACAGAAGAAATGAAAGACAGAGTGCATATATTTCTTTTTAGAACCAGCTCCATATAATACAGCCCCTAATGAATATAAAAGACCTCCTAGTATTACTAGTAATGCACCACTTAGACTAATATTATTAATTAAAGGTTTCATAAAGAATAAAGCACCCCAACCATTAACTAAATGGCATACAACTTCAAGTTTTTGATTTTTATCAACGTTAATAGCTGAAAAGGTTATTCCAAGAACTGTAAAGAAAGCACTTATTCCAAAGTAAATCCATCCTAAATATCCTTTTACTCCTACTAATGCAACAGGTATAATTGTTCCAAATACAAGTAAAAATACATTACAGTGATCAATTACTCGCATTACTTTTTTACCAGTTATTTTAGAAGATAAGGCATGATATATACATGATATTGTATATAGAATTATCATTGTAGTAGCAAATAATGTAACAGTTGTTACTGCTAAAGCACTTTCATGTGAAGCCTTTATTATAAGCATTACAAGACCCCAAATACTTAATCCTGCTGCTACACCATGTGATATAGAATTAATTAATTCTTCTGATAAAGTATATTTAGGAACACTTATTCTTTCTTTTTTATTTGTCATTTTATCACCTTACTTAAAAGTTACATAACGAAGTCCTATTTTCTTATATATAGTAGATGCTCTTGGAAGATGAAATATTCTTGCAAATAATAAGTTATAAAATTCATCAATTAATATTATTGAGCATAGAGTAAAACTTATTGTTAAGAATAGTTTTTTATTCATTTTCTTTGCTAGTTTAAAACATAAAGGCACTATTACATACATTAGTAATAAACTAGATAGTGCAAAGAAAGATGCACTTCTTAAACAAACAAATCCGCCAATGTTACCAAAGTTTAATATTTCACTGTTATAGTCCCAACATCTTAATCCATCACCTATAATATACATTCCTAGGCCTGAAAAGTATTCTAAGATACCACAAGCAAAGAAACTTATTACAAATACTTTCCATGGATATTTACGATGACGATACGTTAAGAAATATAACATAATTGAACCCGTCGCATAGATATTAATCCAAGGTAAGAAATTACCACCACGCCAGTAGAATTCTTTCATACCACCATTAAAAAAATAGAAAATAAATTCATATAACCAACCAAAACATCCAGTTATTGCTATTATTAAACTAAATATTCCAAGCATTGTTAATTTATCAAACGAGTGATCATTTTCTAGATAATCTTTTAACTTCTTTTTCATTTGTACTTCTCCTGCTTATTTTTTATTTTAACTTTCAAAAACTTGTCCATTGTATTTAAGTGTTGATAAATAAGTATTACTTTCTTCTTTTAATTCATTAATTATTTCATCTTTTGCTCGATTATCTTCTATATATGTATAAAAAGATATGGCATAAAGTCCTTTATCATCATAGTTAACATTTACATAGTAATACTCATTTGGATATTCTATTGATTTTAATAAATAGATAACTCCTCCTAATGTAGATGTACTTTTATTTTCTTCTAATATTTCGAAGTATCCTTTTAAATATGTTAGATAGTCATCAAAAAGCTGTTTGCCATCTTCTTTGTCATCCATCATATAGTCAAACATTATTTGGTATACAGCATCATTTTCATAATTGTTGTTAGAGTATACTGCACTTCCTTCATTTTCTTTATCCTTTACAAATGTATTTGGTATAGTAAGAGAAAGATCTTGATAAGTTATTGTCATATTTTCTATCTTATCATTAACATTGATATTATCTTCACTATTATCCAAAGCAATTACTATTCCTGTTAATATAGCAGATAATAAAATTATTATAAGAATTATAACTACACTGTTTCTAATATCTTTTTTTCTATTTTCTTTTCCTTTTTCCTTGTTAGTAACTGCTTCTATATCAAAATAACTTTTAGTTCCTTTCGGTACAATTATACCTTCTTTTTCAAGACGTCTTATTTCTTTATATGGTACTCTACCTAAGATAAGACTATTAGGTACTGCTTTATCTTTACTAAGGGCTCCATATTCTTCATAGATACTTTGAATATCATCGCTTGTTAAAGCCTTTATTTCAGAGTCATTTACTTGATATGCTTGTTGATTAATACTTCTAATTATTCCCCCAATACCTAAGAATGTAAATAATAATGATACTAAATAGTCTCCAACTAAAGCTCCAATAAATTCACTATTTTGGTACACTAAAGAAATATTTTCAGCATTTATCGCAATATTTTCTTTTAACATTAAGCAAAGAGGAATAAATACAAAAGTTGCTAGAGTAATTGATAATAGTGATGAAATTGTAACAACAATACTAGTCTTTTTAGTTATTTCTCCACCAAATAATTTATAAAAGTAAAACGAACCGAAAGCAATTACCATTGCAAGCAAAGATAAAATATAATTTAAATATATATAAGTTATAATCCAAGGAATACTAAATAAAATTGCTCCTATTAATGCTCCTAATATACCTAAAGCGTTATTCTTTTTCATACTCTCACCTACTTCTTATTAATCAAATATTGTTTGCCACTTATCATCATTAGCTGCTTTGAAACACATTTCAATTTGTTCTTTAGTATTTTTTCATTTGCTAAGTTATTTGGTAATTCATCTTGTCCAAAATACTTAATTTCTGTTGTTTCAGCATTTTCTTTAAAAGTTCCACCAAGTAATTCACATAATACAAATACTTTACACATCCCATAAGGATATGCTGGTTTATTATGCTTATTACGGTCTTGAATAGCAATAATCTTAGTTGGTTTAACATCAAGGCCGGATTCCTCTTTTACTTCTTTTATCGTATTAGAACCGATTGATTGTAATACATCAACCCAACCACCAGGAAGTGACCACGTATCATTTTTCTCATGAACCAATAATATTTTGTTATCCTTAAATATAGCAGCTCTTGTGCCTAATTTAGGGGTTGGATAGCCTATCTCACTACAAAACAATTCTTTTACTTTGTCCTTTGAAATACTAGATTTTTCTGCAATCATTTCGTTTGCTATTTCTCTTAATCTTTCATAACGTTCTACATCATAGGGATTATCAGTGTATGTAAGCCCTATTTGTGCTAAACTTTGAATTTCTATCGCCCATTCTAACCATTTTTCCATTTTTACCTCCATTAGTATAGAATAATTATAACATGCATTACAAAATTAAACTATAATTATGATTCGTCTTTATAAACTCCTTTGTTTTCCAAATTATTTTGGAAACTTATAATTATGCCTACAATCATTGATACGATTAATCTCGCTAATAAGCTTCTTGGTATACTACTTATATAGAATTTATAATTCTTATATTCACTTTTTAAATCTTCTGTTCCCTTTATCCAGTACTTAAGTGAATTAGAATACCATAAAATATCTATTACAAATACTACAAATATTTTTATGAGAAACCATATTATAAACGAATATATGAATCCAAAAGTAAATGTCTTCGCTACTGTTAGATGTACTAAAGGAGCAAAGATAAATAACAATACTAATAACGCTGGAAATTCCTTTATAATTCTTTCTTTATTATATAAAATCTTTTTTAGATTTTATATAAATTATCTTCATCTTCTATCTCCACAAATTGATATTTTGTTGCTCAGTTTTGGTTTCTATTTTACTTTAATAACCTTTTTTAAAAAAATTTTTTCTTTTAAACCACCACATTTTTCATTCTTTTTATCTGCCGTTGCTATAACATTGTTTAAATCTTTATTTTCTAATTTTGCTAGGAATCTAATTACTTCTAACATCTCAGCTAATTCTTCTATTCGCTCATCACCCGATGATTCAATTATCTATTTATACTCTTCATATATTTTTTCCAATTCATTTTTATATTCAATCTTATCTAACGTTCTTACAACTGGTGTTTCTCCTTGTTTGATGGTTAATTGTAATTTGTATTATTATTTATTTTTATCTTTTTTTACTTTTTATTTATCCACTCAATAGTATCCTTTATTGTATCTTTCATATTTCTATTTGTAAATCCTAACTTTTCTTTAGCTTTTTCATTACTAAAATTAGCATTAGAAGATAG
>OLHG01002310.1_pt1 | contig 10333 bp, 9 predicted proteins | sample 1605971 | NCBI WGS metagenome assembly OLHG01 (sample SAMN03283289) | human gut metagenome | biome: human-associated habitat; material: feces | host: Homo sapiens | place: Peru | collected 2012 | reverse complement strand
GTGACCATTTAATATCCATAACATCATCTGAGTTTATTAAAGATATATTTAAAGATAAAAAAATCATTGAAATACCAACTCAATTTTTTGTGAAAAATCAAGCAAAATTAAGAAATATAATTGACAGCGAAATTCCCATATTTATTGTTGGCGGTGGATGGATGGGAAATATTTGGCCAGATGATGAATATTGTATGCAGAATATGATAAAAACATTTTCAAATAACAACATTTTTATACTTCCACAAACCGTATATTATGATTTCAGTTTACCAAATGCTGAAGAAGTATTAAATAATGCAATTTCAACATATAAAAATTGTAAAAAATTAACATTCTTTTTTAGAGAAAAGAATTCCTATGATTTTGCACTAGATAATTTTGACTTTGAAAATGTTGATATTAGGTTATCGCCAGATATAGGATTATATTATAAAGAAAAAATCAGACTAAAAAAAGAAAAAATTATAACACTGTGTATGAGAAATGATAGAGAGAATAATAAAAAAATTGATATAATGGAATATGTTAAATATATTAATGAAGAAAAAAAATACAAAGTAAATAAAACAGATACTGTTGTAAAGTTTTCTATTCCAATTTGGTTAAGAAAAATAAAAGTAGATGAAAAAATAAAAATGATATCAAAATCATCATTAATAATAACGGATAGACTTCATGGAATGATTTTATCTGTTTTGTCAAATACAAAATGCATTGCATTTGACAACAGAACTCATAAGGTATTTGGTGTTTATAATTTGTGGTTATCTAAAAATAAGAATATAATACTTATTGATGATAATATAACTCAAGAAAAATTTAAAGAAAAAGTAGACAAATTATTAAACGATAATAAAGAATACGATGACTGGGAAGTTTATTTAAATTTGAAATTTGAACAAATGAAAGATATAATAAAAGGTTAATAGGAGGAAGATAATGAAACCAAAAAAAATGATAATGTGTTTAATACCAAATAATAAATGTGATTTGAAATGTAGTTATTGCTACATTTCACAGCTGCCAGAATGGATGAAATCTGGAGATAAATTTACATATGATGTAAATTATATAGCAAAATGTCTTTCGAAAGAAAGACTTGGTGGGGAATGCTTAATTAATCTTACAGGAGAAGGCGAGACAATGCTTCAAAAGGATATAGTTGAACTTTGCAGACTACTTTTGGAAGAAGGGCACTATATAGAATTAGTTACAAATCTAACTATAACAAAAGTTGTTGATGATTTTTTGAAATTGCCGTCTAATTTATTAGAACAACTTGAGTTTAAAATATCATTCCATTACAATGAATTAAAAAGGATAAATTTAATGAATAGATTTTTCGAAAATGTTGAAAAAGTGCAAAAATCTCCGATTTCATTCACTTTAGAATTAATGCCATATGATGAATTAATTGATAATATTGATGATATTATTGATGTATGTAAAAAAAATGTTGGTGCAAAATGCCAAGTAACAGTTGGTAGGGCAGACTATTTGCCTTCTAGAACATTATTGACTAAGCAGTCTAAAGAAGAGTATATAAAAACTTGGTCAAAGTTTGAATCACCAATGTTTGATTTAAAAATGAAACTTCTAGATGTTAAAAGAAAAGAATTTTGCTATGCAGGAGCATGGACATTATATGTTAATTTATACACTGGAGAAGCAGCACCATGTTACGCACAACCATATAGACAAAATATTTTTAAAAATCCTGAAAAACCAATAAAATTTATTCCTGTCGGATGCCATTGCGCTTTGCCATATTGTATTAACGGGCATGCACATATAAGCATGGGAGTAATACCAGAATTAGACGCTCCAACATATGCTGTAGTTAGAAACAGAAAAAGAAAAGATGGAACAGAGTGGTTTTCAAAAAAATGTAAAGAATTTTTTGGAACAAAATTATATGAAACAAATAAAGAATTTTCTAAATGTGAAAAACTGTATTACAATATTACATGGTATTTTAGAGGTATATTTTTTATCATAAGTCATCCAAAAAAAGTACTAAGAAAGATACGATTGGGATACAATAAAATTAGAAGGTCAATAAAGGAAAAACACAAATAAAATTGAGGTTAAAAATGAATAGATTTAAAGAACTCGCAAAAAATACAATGATTATAACAATAGGTCGCATATCAACACAATTAGTTACGTTTTTATTGCTACCATTGTATACTGCAGTACTTTCTACAAAAGAATATGGAGCGGTAGATTTTATAACAACTTTAGTTCAATTATTAATTCCAGTTGTTTCAATTATGATCGATCAAGGAATTTTTAGATATTTACTAAATTGTAAAAATGAATATGATTATAAAAAAAATATTTCGACCTCATTCGTAATACTGACAACTTCAATCATTCTTGTATCAATATTGTTTGTTATTACGTCATTTTTCTGTGCTAATAAATATTCAATGTGGATTTTATTAATTCTTATTGTAACGTCATATAGTAATTTCTTTTTACAAGTTTCAAGAGGACTAAGACGAACAACAGATTATGCAATTGGAAGTTTTATTTGCTCTTGCGCAACAATTTTATTAAATATTTTATGCATTGTTGCATTAAAAATGGGTGCAACAGGAATGATTGTATCCATTTTTCTAGGAAATTTTTTTTGTAATATATATTTGTATTTTAGACTTAAAATGTATAAATATATAAGTATAAATAATTATGATAAGCAAATCGCTAGAGAACAATTGAGATATTCAATACCATTAATACCCAATCAGTTATCATTATGGATTATGAATAGTTCAGATAGGCTAATTGTTTCTTCTGTTTTAGGTATGTCGGCAAATGGCATATTAGCTATATCACATAAATTTCCATCGATATTTATGACTTTTTATAATATTTTTCAATTAGCATGGCATGAAACAGGAACAATACATTATAACGATAAAGATAGAGATAAATTCTTTTCAAAAGCGTTTGACAATGTTATTTCTATATTTGCAATATTATGTTGCAGTATTATAGCTGTACTGCCATTAATCTTTAATATTTTAATAAATAAAAAATTCTCTGAAGCATATTATAATATTCCAATATATATGATTGCATTTTTATTTAATACCATAATTGGTTTTATGGGTGTAATTTATGTTGCAACAAAAAAGACATCAGAAATTGCAAAAACAACAATAATAGCAGCAATAATAAATATTTTAGTAAATATCATGCTGGTAAATAAAATTGGATTGTATGCCTCTTCTGTTTCAACATTTATTGGATATCTAATAACAATGATTTACAGAATAAAAGATTCGAAGAAGTATTTAAAAATTCAATTTAATATAAAAAGAATATTTGAAATGTCATTTATATTAATCATCTATGTAATAATATATTATTGCAACAATAAAATATTATCAACAATAGGATTAATATTATTTATTCCAATGATTGTATTTACAAATAAAAATTTAATTAAAGGAATGATTAAATTATTAAAAGAAAGGAAGGACAAAGTTGAAAAGTAAAAAAATAATTTTATTATTCTTATGCACTATTTGCATTGTTTGCCTAATTAGTGCATTTCAACTACATAACAAACCAATTTTAATTGAAAAAGTTTTTTCAAATTTAGAGATAAAAAATATTGCACCGATTGAGACAATTTATTTTGAAGATTTAGGATTAGATAATATAACGTGTACAGGTCTAACATTTGATACCAACGATGAATCATTCTGGATTGCTGATTATGGGAAAAGTTATAATAACTCAGTAAATAAACCAAGATTAATAGAAGTCGATAGGGAATTGAAACATGTTATAAAGATAATTGAACTTGACAAAATTAACTCAAATAATTTTAATTTGCAGGGTATTACTTATGATTCATATAGTGATAATCTCGCTTTAGCAACTGGAGAATATATATATATAATCGATAAAAATAGTAATATTATAAAAAAAATTAATTTGGGAAAATACAAAAGATATTCAGCAAATGGCATCTCGTATGATACAACTAATGATACCATTTGGACATTAATGTATTCTAAATATCTTTTGCATTATGATAAAAACGGTAAATTGTTAAATAAAATAAAGTTTAACTATAAGAATCAAGATCATATTTATGTTAAAGATAATACTTTGTATGCATCTATTGGAGCTGATTATACAGGAAATAATAATTTTGTTTTAAAATACGATCTATTGCAAAAAAAAGCAACAGATGTTTATAGAGTTGAAAATTCATATGCAATAGAAGGAATATATTTGCTAAATAACAAACTATATGTTGTAAATGATGGATATTTTCATTCTGCAAAAATAAAAAAAAGTTATATCAATATTTATAATTTTTAACCATAAAATTGAATTGATGTTATAATTGCTAATAGATATGATGAAGAATTAGCAGATGAAATAGATAAAGTATACACAAGAGATATTTATACAAGAGATTAATACTTTTAAAGATTAATCTCTGTTTTCTTAATATACGGAAACAATTACTAAATATCAAAATATTTAATAAAAAAGAAGTAAAATGCATCAATTACTCGGAATATTATAAGTAGTGGGTAGTATAACTTACAAATGACAAAATAAATAGAAGAGTAAAAATTTGATTACACGACTAATAAATTTAATAACAAGTTAAAAATATCTATACAAACACCAAATAAATATGTATAATTAATATAGCAAAGGAGTACAAAACTATGAAAAAAAATAAAGTATTTAATATTATAAGTATAATAATGATATTACTATGTCTAATATGTATAACAGCTTTTAGTTATTATATATTTAGCTTAAATGTTATACCAGATAAATATCTATTTATTGGTTATGGAATATATATATTAATTATACTAATATTAATAATTATTATATTAAGTAAAATAAAGATAGGATTTAAAATAGTAAGTTTAATACTATTAATAATTATATCTATAGGTAGTTTATTTGTTACATACAATTATTTAATAAATACCTATAACTTTGTAAATAATGTTCATAATAATTATGATACATTAAGTTATTCTGTACTAGTTTTAAAAGAAAATAATTATCAAAGTATTAATGATTTAAATAATAAGAATATAACTTATTTAGAAGATGATAATAGTACTAATATAAAGAAAGAACTAGATAGTAAAATAACTTATACTGAAGAAAAAGTACCACTATATAATACTTTAATAAATAAATTATTAAAAAATGAAACAGATGCTATTGTTTTAGAAACAAGTTATTTAACTTTAATATCTGAAGAAATAGAAGATATTAATGATAAAACAAGTGTTATATATACAATAAAATTAAAAGTAAAATCTCATCAAGAACAACCTATTGAAGAACCATTATATATCCTAGAAGAACCATTTATATTATATATTAGTGGTATTGATCAATATGGTAGTATGGATACTGTAAGAGGTAGAAGTGATGTTAATCAATTAGCAGTTATTAACCCTAAAACTAACCATATCTTATTAGTTAATACACCAAGAGATTACTATGTTCAATTAGCAGGTACTACTGGATTAAAAGATAAATTAACTCACGCTGGTTTTTATGGTATAGATAAAAGTATAAATACTCTAGAAGATTTATATGGAATAAATATTGATCACTACCTAAGAGTTAACTTTGATACTCTAATAAAAGTAGTAGATGCTATTAAAGGAATAGATATATATTCTGACCAAGCGTTTATTCCTTGGACAAATAGAAAATTATATATTGAACAAGGTTGGAATCACATGGATGGTGCTATGGCTTTAGCGTATGCTAGAGAAAGATATTCATACGCTACAGGAGACAACCATAGAGGAGCTAACCAACAACAAGTAATAACTGCTATCATCGATAAAATAACTAAATCAAAAGTATTAATAAGTAATTATGGTGATATCTTAAGAACACTAGATGGATCATTCCAAACAGATATTGACTCCAATACAATTACTTCATTTATAAAATATCAACTAGATAAAATGCCAACATGGAATATTGAAAGTATTGCTGTAACAGGTACAGGAGCATCTAATTATACATATAGTATGGGTACTGATTGGTTATTATATGTTATGGAACCAGATTATTCTAGCATAGAAAAAGCCGTAAATAAAATTAATGAAGTATTAAATGAAAACTAGTCAAAAAAAGTAAAATATGATATACTAAAATATATAATAAAGAAGGAGTAAAAATGGAAGAGATTAATTTAAAAGAACTATTTGATTATTTTATTGATAAAATTAAATATATAATTATTGCTACACTAGTATGTTGCTTAATAGGTGGTATCTATACTAAATTCTTAACTATCCCAATGTATAAATCTTCAACTACGGTTATCCTAGGAAGTAATCAAGAAGGAACAGGTATTACCCAAAGCGATATATCTATTAATAACAACCTAGTATCAACATATGCAGAAATTATTAAAAGTAGAAGAGTATTAGAACAAGTTCAAAAAGAGTTAAATGAAAGTTATACATATAAAGAACTAGCTAGTGAAATAAGTGTTTCATCAATAAATAATACGCAAATAATAAAAATAACTGTTGAAGATAATAATGCATTAAATGCTAAAATTATTGCTAACTTAGTAGCAAAAGTATTTACTGTTGAAGTACCAGAACTATATAACCTAGATAATGTTCATATTCTAGATGTTGCCATTGAAGAAGAAGAACCATATAATATAAATGTTGCTAAATCAAGTATTATTGGTGGAGTATTAGGACTAGTATTATCATCAGGAATCTTCTTTGTAATATATTACTTTGATAGAACTGCTAAAAGTGTTGAGCAAGTAGAAGAAGTCTTACAAATGCCTATTCTAGGTTCTGTCGAAGAAACTAAGAACTTAAAAGAAGAATTAGTCGTAGCCACTAATCCAAAAGAAATAATTAGTGAGCAAATAAGAACCATACGTACTAACTTGCAATTTACATCAGCTGATGAAAAGATTAAGACTATCTTAATAACAAGTTCAATACCAAGTGAAGGTAAGAGTTTTATTAGTAGTAATCTAGCAACAGCATTTGCACAAAATAATAAAAAAGTATTAATAGTTGACTGTGATATGCGTAAAGGAAGAGTAAACAAAATATTTAAAATATCTAATCGTATTGGTTTATCTAACTTATTAGCATACAAAGAAGATGACGAAGAAAATCTAGAAGATTATGTCTTCAAAACAAAAATAGATAATTTATATATTATCCCACGTGGTAAAGTACCACCAAATCCATCAGAACTATTAAATTCTCAAAAAACAGCTAAATTAATCTCATTACTATCAGAAATATTTGACTATATTATCTTTGATGGCCCTCCAGTAAATGGCTTATCAGACTCATTAATTATGTCAGATTACGTTGATAGAACAATCGTAGTAACATCTCTTAACTCAGCACCAATTGAATTGCTAGAGTCAACTAAAAAGATGTTAACTAACGTTAATGCTAAAGTAGCCGGAGTTATAGTAAATAAAGTACCTAGAAGAAAAAGCTCAGGTAAAAGTTATTACTATTACGAAAATACTGAAGAGGAAAAACAATAACTAAGAAAGGGTGTTATATATGATAGATTTCCATTCACACATTTTATATGGAATAGATGACGGTAGCAGTGATATCGAAGAATCTATAGAAATTATTAAAAAAATGCGTACACTAGGCTTCGATAAAATTATCTTAACACCCCACTATATCGAAGATAGTAAATATTCAGCCAATAATAAAATAAAAAATGAATTAAAAAATAACCTAGATAATCAAAATCTAGGTATTGAACTATATGTAGCTAATGAAATATTTATAAATGAAGATATTGATAAACTAGTTTATAAACAAGAAATAAGCACTATTAATAATACTAGTTATATCTTAGTAGAATTACCATTTGAAGAAGAATTACCAGAATTAGATGATATCTTAGATGATCTATTACAAGAAAATTTTAAAGTAATAATTGCTCATCCTGAAAGATATGTATACTTTAGAAATAATAGAAATAGAGTAGTAGAACTATCTAATCAAGGAATATATTTTCAATGTAATTATGAAAGTATTATTGGTAAGTATGGAGCAGATGCTCAAAACATGGTAAAATATATGTTTCATGCTAACTTAGTAAGTTTCTTAGGAAGTGATATTCATCGTAAAAATAGTGCTTTCTTTAATAACTTTAGTACCATAAAAAAAGAAATAATTAAAATTATAGGAGAAGATAAGTTTAATAAAATAACTAATGAAAATCCAAGCAAAGTATTAAAAAATAGTGTTCTATCTATACCAGAGTATAATAGTCCAACTAAGAGTAATTTCCTAAAAGGAATAATAAATAAACTAGGACATGGAAGTGGACTATGAATCAACAAAAAGTAGGAGAGTTTATTAAAAAACTAAGAAAAGAAAATCATTTAACTCAAGCTGAATTTGCCGAAAAATATGGAATTACATATCAAGCCGTAAGTAATTGGGAACATGGTAAGAACCTCCCTGATATAGCCTTATTAAAACAAATAGCCGACGATTTTAATGTCAGTATAGATGAATTACTAGGTAGTGAGAAAAAGTCTCTTAAAAAGGATAATAAATACTTAATAATAGGTGCTATCATTGCTGTAGCACTTATAATACTATTTATAATATATTTAAATAAACATAATGACTTTGAATTTAAAACACTTTCTGCTAACTGTTCTAACTTTAAAATATCTGGTAGTATTTCTTATAATAAAGATAAAACATCTATTTATATAAATAATATTAACTATTGTGATACAAGCAATGAAAAAGAATATGTAAAAATAGAATGCATTTTATATGAGAAATATAATAACATTGAAAAACAAATAAGCACTTCTAACTACCAATCAGATACAACTATTAAATTAGAGGAATATTTAAAAAATGTTGAATTTACTATCGATAATTATGATCGTATTTGTAAAATGTATACTAGTGATAATTTATATCTAAGAATAAATGCTACTGATATAAATAATAAAACTGAAACATATCAAATACCATTATTATTAAATGATACATGCAAAAAATAAAACTCAAGTAAAAATTTAGTTAATTCAAGGACTGCTCGATACCAGTTCTTTTTTTATTATGTTATATTATAAAAGAAAGGAGAGAGTATTAATGAAAAAGAAAATATTAATAATACTAAGTATAGTAATAGTTCTAGTTATTGGAGGCCTTATATTATATAAACATGAAACAACATTACCTGAACCAAAAGTATCTGAAGGCACTAGAGGAGAATTAGGAATAGATGCTAATATTAATGAAAAGAATATTGATAAATATTTAAATAGAAAAGATAGTGTATACTATGACATGCGTATGTTAGTAGATCCTGCTAGTTATGAAAATATCGGTGGTGATGCTTACTTATCAGGATACGTTAAAGGCTTTGAAGCATTACCTTATCCATACCTAGTTAATGTCAATAACCTACCAGAAGTAGTAGGAAATACCTATCAAGGAAAAACACTATTCACTAAAACAGAAGATGGTAAATATAAAGCTAACTATGCTGAGTCATTAGAAATATTAGAATATTATTTCCCTAAAGATAAATATATATTCTTAATGTGTGGTGGTGGTGGATATGCTGGCATGACCAAAGAACTATTAACATCTCTAGGTTGGAATCCAAATAAAATATATAATGTGGGAGGATATTGGTACTACGAAGGTAAAAACAATATCCAAATAAAAAGAACCGAAGATGGTAAAGATTACTATGACTTTTGGAAAGTAAATTATCACAATATAAATTTTGAATATTTAAAAGAGGTAAACAAATGAAAAAAATATTACTATTAATACTACCAATAATATTTATAACTAGTTGTGGTAAACAAGAATTAATAACTTTAGAAGATAAATATTATGACAACAATACTTTTATAACTAGTACAGCTACTGAAATAGATAGTTATCTTGAAAATAAAGAATCATTTATCTTATATACCTATAACAACTATTGTACCTTAAAAATACCTTGTGAAGACATATTTAAATCGTTTATGACAAATAATAATATCAGTATCTTATCCATTCCATTCTCTGAATTAAAAAACTCTAAATTGTCTAAAAAAATAAAATATGCTCCAACAGTAATAATAATAGATAAAGGTAAAGTAATAACTAGTCTAAATGCTGAATCAGATAATGATTTACCTAAATATCAAGATATTGATGAATTTACTAATTGGATAAAAGAATATATAGTAATAGATAGAGGAATATAGCAATATATTCTTTTTAATTGTATTCTTGACAAATCTAATGATAAATGTTATAATTTC
>OLHG01002308.1_pt1 | contig 10342 bp, 11 predicted proteins | sample 1605971 | NCBI WGS metagenome assembly OLHG01 (sample SAMN03283289) | human gut metagenome | biome: human-associated habitat; material: feces | host: Homo sapiens | place: Peru | collected 2012 | reverse complement strand
CCGCCAATGTCAAAGTTCAAATCAGCCCAACGTTCTGGGGCTGGCTATTCCAGTTCGGGGGTAGGATGCGCCTCAAAGAGCCTGCGGCCTTGCGGGAAGAAATGGAGCGGCAGTTGAGCCTCCTTACGGACAGAACCAAAGACTGAGTGGTGAATGGAATTAGAAGCAAAGAATACGGTCACACTTTCCTTTAGGAACGGTGTGACCGTATTTATTTAGGCCCCTTTTGTGTATAAATTGATGATAACTTTTCCTTGCGCCTTGCTTTTTGTGCTGTAAAATACCATGAGGGGTCAACTTCTTTCTTTGTATGACCTAATTACAAAAATATAAGTGCCCTATAAAACGGACTAATGCGTTGGGAGAGCAATTTACGGATTGTTGATGAAATTCCGATTTTTATGTGATATGATAACAAAAACCAACATCAAGGAGGTTTCCTATGGAAGAGTTTATTCCCTATGAGAAGCTGTCCAAAAAGGAACAGCAGAAAATCAATAAGGCCAAGCGTGGCACTTGGGGCGAACTCAATCCCGTCACCCGGAAGCCGCAGAACAGCAGGGCATATAACAGAAAGAGAGCGCAGGCTTGGAAGAAAGATTTTCCAGACCTGCGTTCTTTTTGCCTTTTTCGATGTATTTTTGAGTATTATACAGAAAGTAATCACGACAAATGTATGAGTAAACAAATTGCGAACAAGAAATAAATAGCTTTTCTAAGCCCCTTTTTTCTGGTAAAATGAAGAAAAAGGGGGCGTTACAAATGCAAGAGTTACTGGACTGGCTGGAATACCTGGAAGATGGGCGGCAGCAGAGCAAGGTACGGCATAAGTTAAAAGATATTTTGGTCATCGTACTGTTCGCAACACTGGCAAATGCAGACGATTGGGTTGAAATAGCAATGTTTGCGGACTATTATCAGGATTATTTCCGCAAATATATTGCGTTGGAAAGATGAAGAAAAAACGGTTTGCTATCAGTCTGCGCCCCACGATGCTCCTTGAAATAGTTCTTAATGCTTAAAAAATTCAGCGATGAAAACAGAGGATGGAAAGTTGCGTTCATGCAATTGTCGTGGGTCTTCAACATAAAACTATTGAATAATCTTGTCTAAAATGATAGAATAATTAGGAAAAGATGCAAAAGGGGGAGATTTTACAATGTCTACATGTTATTTTACTTATTCTTGGGAAACAGATGAAAAAAAGGCAGAACATCAGAACAATCTTTTTTCGTATATAAAAAAAAGAATAGAGGATTTATCCGATGATGACGTAGAAGTTATTTATGACAAGGAAAGTTTCCACGAAGGAGATGATTTCCGAAAACGTGAAGCCCAACTCAAAGATAGTGATTGTGTCCTTGTATTCTTTTCCTCTGAGTACAAACGCAAAGTATTATCCGGTGAATGCTCTGGGGTTGCTAGAGAATACAAAATGATCAAGGAACGTGCCGAATCAAACCTAGGCGGTGTTATCTCGATTTTATTTTCTGGAGATTTAGATACGGCAGTTACAGATGAATTCAAGTACATTATCCAATGGGATATAAGCAAAATAAAATATCAAATTCAAATATCTCGCGAAAAAACAGTGCTTGGTGACGAATTGTCCGCCACTATAGAAAAGTTAGCACGAAAAGCGATTACAGAAGCAAATGCAGTTGCTTACTGTAGAGAACATCAATATGCTACACCTGAAGATGAATATAGAGCTTTATTTCTTGATAGCCATGTTACCCCGCTGCCCAGCGATTGTATTATCCGAACTACAGCTCACGATAATATAATTAACCAATCTTCAGGTAATGTAATCGGAAGAAAGGGTAGCGGAAAGTCTACTTTGCTGGATACTATCCAGCGTTCCGATCCAGCATATTTTCTAAATAACTACAAGCATTTAGTTTCGTTGAATGTCGAGGACTTAGATATCAACTTCGTCTATGACAATCTTATTTCCAAAGTACAGAATGATTTTAATGTTATCAACATGTCAAAAGTTCTTGATACCTTTTGGGAGATATTATTTGTACTCCAAGGTATTGTAACAATTGGCTTTGAAATTGAGAACTACGAAATAACCAATGAGGATAAGCGATACACCATATTTAATAAGGTCATCAAGAAGCTAAAGAATTACCTTGGACTTACATACAAACACAGATTTTCTTCTGATTTAACATTTAACGCAATTTGCCATTGTTCCGTTGAGTTATTAGCAAATCACATACAGCATAATGTACTTGATCACGCTTGTGATGAAACCCCGCTTACTGGTGCTTATTGTAGCGTTGATTCTCTGACAATTCTAAGTAACGCATTTGGGCCGGAACCTTTTAAGTCGTTTTGTCTTGCAGTAAAGAAGTGCAACAAAAAAATATTGCTTGCCTTAGATGGATTTGACACTCACTCAAATGATTTCAGAACAACCACCAATAGAATTTATGCCAACAATTCGGATGAAGCATGGATTCGGACAAATTTCGAAGTGCGCCTGTTCCGTGAACTGTTAGTTACTGTATCAACAATAAAAACGGGACAAATATCCAGGCAATTACAAAATTTCTTTAGTTCAGTTCATTTCTGCGTAATTATACCGCAGGACCGATTTGATGAAATTGCTAAAGATGATCGTGATATCATAAAACGTTCGTGCTGTAACCTTAATTGGGATGCATTTGACTTGATGGAGATGTTAGTAAAACGGCTTGAACATTATTATCAAATGAGTGTACCTGATGAAAATGCCGAACTCTGCGATAGGTTTTATAATATCATACGAGAAAAAATGCCCAACATCCCAACAGAGGTGGAAATCGATATTGATGGCCATATTCAAAAGATGCCACTATTTAACTATTTGTTGCGTAATTCTTTTTGGCGTCCACGTGATATTATAATTAATTTTGCAATTATCATGAAGCAAAACAAAAAATCCTACAACGATGACATCATTCAATGTATTATCAAAAAGTTTTTAGGCACTAGCGCAGATAAAATTATTGAGGACGAATTTCTAAACGAGTACAAAAATGTATACTTAAACCTAAAAGAGGTTTTGTTCAGATTCAAAAACACCAATATGATTCAAGACTACGCAAGTTTTATTGATCGCCTTTCCAGAATACATATCACATCCTTATCACTTGAGAATTTAGAGAGTGCTGATAATAAACTTTATCTTCTCTATAGGCTCGGTGTCATTGGCCTTTATTATGAGAAAGGAGATGAAGAAAGTAAAAAGTACGGATATAATATTTGTTTTGTTTTTAATGAAGGCCTAGAGCCAATAGATAAATACCTTTCCGACGAACGAAAGGGGGTCAGTGCGAAAGTTATTTTCAATCCAATATTTGTAAAATATTTGGCACTAAACTTTAATACTAAGGAATTGATATGCAACTACGATTGGAAATATATTAAGACAAATCATGCGTTAAAGGATAATATACGTCGAATATAATCCAATTTATGCGCACGCTAACATGACTTTCTCGATATTTTGTGATATAACATGGAGGAAATATGTTTGAAAAGAAAAAATTCCACCTTGAAATGGTCCAAGGCATTATTAACAGAATGGGCAGCAATTCATTTTCTCTTAAAGGCTGGGCAGTAACATTAGTGGCAGGTATATTTGCATTGGCTGCCAAAGATGCTAACCTCCGCTTTTTCTTAGTTGCTTATATTCCGATTGTCGTTTTTTGGGGACTTGACGCTTACTACCTTCAGCAGGAACGCAAATTTAGAAGTTTATATGATACAGTGCGAAATATGACGGATGACCAAATTGATTTTTCTATGAAGATCTCACTTTCAGAGTCTGAACGCAAAAAATGTGGCTACCTAAGTTGCCTACTCTCAACAACTGAACTCTGGTTCTATTTCCCGTTGGCTTTATTGTCTGCATTGATAATTTGTCTCGCATTTGTTTAGCAAATCATTTATATGGAGTGTCAGCCATTGCCCGCAGAAGATGCTTCGTGCAAATACCCTAAAGAGTTTTTAACAAAACAACTAGAAAGAGCGAGGATTTTATGCCTCGCTCTTTTCCCGTCTAAAAGAATTGCTCCAATCACACAAGTTTTATTCAGTTCAAAAGTAAGTGTCAAATCTGGTGCCGGATTGTAAATCACTTCCCGATATGAAACAATGCCAATCAAGAGTTGAAAACCTTAAAAACCATGGCAGCGGCAATGTTAGCGAACACGTGGAACAAAAGTCCTGTACTGGAACGTACAAAGGAGCCTGTTTGGATATGGAATCTAAAGTCCAGCCAGTGGAAGAACGATTCAATTGGCTGCCTGCGGGCACTGACAGCAGTAGAGTAGGCATCGCCGGACTTTAGTGTGTCTCCTTTTTTCTGCTTCCTTGGGGTTATGACCTTTATTCCGTATATTTTCATAAGCATTTCAGCCCATTCAGCGTCACAATACGCCTTGTCTGCCAATAGCCAACCGGTATGTGACAGTGGTGAATTGAGAAGGATCGTTTTCGCGGCGGTCAAATCAAAGACTGATGCTTTGGAAATTATAAGATTTTCCGGAACCGGAAGCATACCAGGTTTTCGAATCACGAAAGAATGAAGTTTTACGCCATAATAATACTCTTTTCTTGAGGCATTATAGCTCTTATCGCAATATTCTCTGGCTACTTTTGCGGAACCAGCCCGGGCCTGTTTTGCAAGGATGATTGGGCAGGAGTCCACAATATATTGCACAGAATTTTCAAAATTGGCGCAAAGCTTCCCTGACCAGAGTTCAGCAAGGGCTTGGAACGCTGGCACAAGACTATTCAGCCGTCTGCAAAATGCCTGGTAACTAGGCAGATCAGGAAACCAGTCATGCCAGTAATCCCGAATAAAGGTGTAAACGTCCTTGCGAGTCATCCGTCCTTCCATCTTGCCCCACAGATATGCCGTGATACACTCCTCGTCAGAAAATTTGGGGAAACGGTTGTTGCTAAGACGTTGCATTCTTTCGTGAATTATGCTATTATTGCCGCAGACGGTGCAATATAGTATAATGAGTTTGGTTTGTTTCGCACCTTACATTCTCAGCTATATTGCATCGCTTTTCAACTACTTTTTCAATTTCAACTATTGATTGGCATACCTATTACGACTTTATTCTTGTTCCTTTAGAAACTTTCCCTTCTTCTTTTTTCCTGCCAACCTTATAGACGCAATTTTTTCCGGAGCAGGAAGGACGTAAGATACAATTGCTATAATGAAACTAACAATCTCTATATCCATAGAATTATTCATAAGGAATGTCTTTAGATTTGGAAACAAATTGATGCCATTTATCTCTACTTTATCAGCAGTACCATTAATCTCAAATGTGGTTGTCCGAGTATTGTCCAAATTATAAGATTCAATCATCAAGTTAGGCTCAAACACCTCATGAGAAAACCATGCACCATTTTCATTCCAATTTAAATAGGTATGCAAAAATTCACTTTGGGAAACTTTATCAGCTTCGAGTGCTTCACTATCTAAATGGAGGTGTACTGGTTCGGAGAATAACTCATAATCCGTACTATGTAAACCATAACGGAAGGATAAGTTTCCGTCCATACTGGCATTGATATCGCTTGCATAAGTAAATGTAAATCTGTCTGGATATGGAACATCCTCAATCGTTGCTGACCCCGAAAAAGTATCTGTTATGCAGGGACTACCACTAAGGCTAGAAATAACAAATCCCGTTCTGCTCCAAATATCGCCTTGAAAACCTGAGTCTGCTTTATTCCATGCTAGCAACCGTAAAGGTCCAGTAATTTCTTCTCCTTGGTGAGAAATGACACAGTTCTCCAAACTGAACTCGATATAGAATTCATCAAATTCATTTATATTTTCACCGTCCTGAAAATACAAGCAAATTTCCATATATGGAGCATTCATTATGTACTTAAACTTTGATTCTGACGCAAAATGATATTTCATACTACAGGGAAACGAAAGTGGGTCTTCTGGTGAGTTTAAGCATGCCATTCCAATGGTATAGTCCACTCTTCCTGGTAAAGATGTCATTTTCAAGCTTCCACCATTCTGCATAGGCTTTACTTGAAGTGATTCTACATTGACCCAATTTCCATCGCCACTCTGATATTGAATACCATCATAATCAGAATAGTATCCAAATACTATCTCCTCAGTAAACGTTATTTCATTAGCCGGAAAGTAATAATGGTCATATAAGTATGCTACAATTCCGCTGGCAGAGATATTATCTACCGCTTTCACATTTGTGGCTGTTAACTTAACTGTTCCGTTGTCTTTAAAGTATCCTTGCAAACCCAATAACGCAAGAAGAAAGATGCAAAACAATAATCCGAAAATTAACAGCCGGTAAACAACCAATGCGATTCTATTCTTCACTGGATCAACCTCCTCTGTTTGGAAAACTAACCCGTATTTTTGCCAAAATATTATAACATACAATTTGTCATTTGTCAGTATGACCTACTCCATTTCAGTTCCTATTTACTTTCATTGATGTATCTATTCAGCCGCCCCATCAAAGAGAAGAAGATTTGGCTAAAATGTAGATTTTTTGAAGGCTAGCGAAATTCCTTGCTTTAGAGCTGTGGATAACTTTTTTCATCATTCAAAAAGAGAAAGGACTTCATCCCCACTGAGCAACAAATGTCAGCGCATTGCCAGCTAGTGCAGCCCGTACTGCTTCAAAATAGGACATTCCGTGTTTCTTGGCCGTACTGACAAAGCTCATGATCTGCATATAGTCCTCTGCCCCTTTTTCGGTTCGGAAGCAACCGGAAACCTTTTGCTTTACCTTGCTGAAACGGATGGTTCGTTCTGCTTCATTATTGGTGAAAGGGACCGTCCAATCAGCCGCAAAGCAAGGATTTTTTGCCATGCCTTGCCGGATAATAGAATCATAGCGCAACTAGTACGCTTCCAGCTCCAGAGCCTGAAAACGGGTTTCTTTCTGTGACATGAGAATATTGCGGCTTTCATGAATTTCCATCAGCAAGTTCTGCATGGATTTCGCCTAGTTCTGGTGCTTCTTCTCCTCCGACTCCTTAACCAACGCATCGATTTTTTCCGTCAGCGCCTTTATCTACTCTACCTGGGGTTGGAGAAGCGAGTTCTGACCCTCGATGATCCGCAAGAGCATCTGTCTTTCATCTTCCATTCTCAACCCCTCCTTGCCGATTTATAGGTTTATTTTACCGCATATGCCGATGAGATGGAAGAAGAAATTTGGATGCGTTGTTTTTAGTCGTCATTTTGCCTTGTGGATAATTTTTCCAAGGCAACTGAATAGTTACAGCGATTTTAACTTTGATGGGATTGAAGGTGTCAGACTTGGAGACCCAGTTTACATCCACTCATACAATTTTGAGGAAAAAGAACAGCAGCTTAATTTGTCTCTTCATACACGTGTCAGCACTGATTCGGAGGGTATTGCAAATTGCCTTGGACTAAATGCAGAAAGTAAGGTTGAATTACAAGATTTAATTCGCATTCTTGAACCGAAGTTAATTGAAGCGAACAGATTGAAAATCGGAATTGCCGGATAAGTTAGCAAAGTCTGATTAGACTGATATCAAATGGCGATTGATTAAAGTGTGTAATATGATTGCGAGGTGACTAATTGTGGGAATAATTTTTGTTGCTGGTTCTTATGGCGTTGGTAAAAGCACTCTGTGTAGTGCTCTTTCAAATGTATTAACAATACCAGCTTACTCTGCTGGTGACTTGATTAGTAACGTTAATGGCGAGCAATATGGAGCGAACAAAGCAGTTAAGGATAAAGATGCTAATCAAGACATCCTTACCTTTGAGATTGAAAAGAAATTAGAACAATATCCCACAATATTACTTGCTGGTCATTTTTGTATTTTTGACAAGTTAAATTGTGTAGAAAAGTTGCCCCATAGTGTTTTTGAGAAAATATCGATAGAACAGATTCTTTTGTTAGAAGCTGACCCGGTACGCATATTAACCAATCTAAGTATCAGAGATAAAAAGAAATATGAGCTTAGGCATATTGAACTGTTGTTGGAGGAAGAACGACAAGCTGCGGAAGAAATTTCCCGGAAATGTAGTTGTAGATTGCATATTCACCAAATGGCTTTTGATGAATCAGATTTACCAAAATGTTGCAAGATATTAAATGAGGAGGTACAAACTGTATGAGAATTCTTTTGGACACAAATATTGTGATACATCGTGAGAACAAAAGAGTGTCTAATTACAGTATTGGTCACCTTTTTCGATGGATTGATCGTTTAAAATACGACAAGGTAATTCATCCATATACTATATCAGAAATACAAAAATACCGTGATCCCGAAACTCAAGATGCCATTTCAGTTAAACTGGAATCTTATGAAGTCCTCAAAACAGTACGCCAGCCAGATGTGACGTTTTTAACTCAAATTGGGCAACCAGAGAAGAATGAAAATGATCACATTGATAATTGCCTTCTATATGAAGTATATCTTGGTCATGTGGATATTTTCATTACAGAAGACCGCAGATTGCGCAACAAGGCTGCCCGCCTTGGCCTCGCAGAGCATGTATTTTCAATCAACAGTTTTATCAGCAAAGTAACCGTAGAAAACCCTGCCCTTATTGAGTATAAAGCTCTTGCTGTCGAAAAAGTGTACTTTGGAAATGTAGATATCAATGATAGCTTCTTTGATAGTTTTCGGAATGCATATGACGGATTTGATCGGTGGTTTGCTCGCAAATGCGATGAAGAAGCATATATCTGTCGCTCAGATGATAGAAAAATACTTGGTTTCCTGTATTTGAAAACCGAGGGCATTTCTGAAAATTATTCTGACATTGAGCCTTCGTTCCTCCCTAAGCGTAGATTAAAAGTAGGAACTTTCAAGGTTGAATCGACAGGTTTTCGTTTGGGTGAGCGATTTGTTAAAATCATCTTTGATAATGCTCTGCAACGCAAAGTTGACGAAATTTATGTGACGTTATTCACTGATCGTGGAGAACTTGTTGCTTTAGAGGAATTGTTGTACAGGTGGGGTTTTGTTTTCTATGGAATAAAACGCAATGGAGAAAAGGACGAAAAGGTTTTGGTGAAACATTTACATACAATGCTTGCCGATGCAACACCAAAGCTAAATTATCCGAACTTCTCATATTCCTGCAACAAGTTCATTCTGCCAATTATGCCCCAATATCATACGACGCTTCTCCCAGATTCACAGCTAAACAGCGAGAATCGAATAGACTTCCTAGGACGAGAGCCACACCGATATGCACTTCAAAAAGTGTATATTTCATGGGCATCCACTAACGGGGCGAAGCCGGGTGATTTGATTCTGTTTTACAGAATGGGTGCATATGGAGAAAGCAAAAAGTATAAGTCTGTGGTATCAACCATTGCAATAGTAGACGAGATCATTGAGAATATCCGCAGTGAAGATGAACTTTTATCTTTGTGCCAAAACAGAAGCGTTTTTACTGTTGAGGAACTGAAAGAATTTTGGGCTAAGCATCGTAATAATCTGAAAATTTTAAAATTTATTTTTGTAAAGAGCCTGACCAAGCGGCTTACTCTGGGTTATTTATGGGAGCACGATATTATAGCTGCTCCCGGAGGACCACGCCCGTTTACTGCGATAACAGATACGCAGTTTGATATGATTGTTCAGGATTCTGAAACAGAAATAGATTATGTAGAATGATGAGGATTATATTTTGAAAGCACTTCTTTTATCAATTAAACCCGAATATGTAGAGAAGATATTACAAGGAACTAAGAAATTTGAATACCGAAAGCGTTTGGCAAAAGAGGACGTGCCTGTTATTTATATTTACAGCACATCTCCTTCCATGAAAGTTGTTGCCGCAGTTCAGGTAATCGGGCGATTATCAGCATCTCCTACCGCATTATGGGAAAAAACAAAAGCTACGGCTGGTATCAGCCGAGCAAAATACAGAGATTACTTTCATGGGTGTAAAACAGCATATGCATATGAATTGGGAGAGGTAGAAATTTTTGAATCCGAGAAAAATCTTTCTGATTTTGGAATAGATACAGCGCCACAATCATTTGCATATATCGAAATTGAATAAGTATTTTTGAGACCGTCTCCCAGAATGTGTGTGTGGTAACTTCATTCTACCAGAGACCGGCAAGCCGTGTCTACTTTTTTATGCTCTTTTCAATTTGCGCAATTTATTATACCTTATCCGTCCCGGATTTTTAGTACGTCACCCATTCAAATCACCCTTTACTCCAATTTCTCAAATAGCTGAGGGTCAGCTATTTGAGATTTGGGAGTATTATCTCATATTGGGGAGAGGTTGGGTAGGCGGGTGGTTGTTGAGCGGTTACGAGATAAG
>OLHG01002307.1_pt1 | contig 10347 bp, 6 predicted proteins | sample 1605971 | NCBI WGS metagenome assembly OLHG01 (sample SAMN03283289) | human gut metagenome | biome: human-associated habitat; material: feces | host: Homo sapiens | place: Peru | collected 2012 | reverse complement strand
GTACCATAGCAAAACAGGTTGGTGACTGTGCGACGATAGCAAGGCTTCGAGATCCAGACTACAGCAAGGAGGCAAGTTATCTCAGGGAAAAACTTGGACTCACTATGATCATCAACCCTGAGCTTGAGACTGCGATAGAGGTGTCGAGAGTCCTCTATCTGCCGACAGCGCTTGAGATCAATTCATTTGCACATGGTCAGGCAGAGATGACAAGGATCAAGATACCGGAGAAGAATGTCCTTGACAACAAGAGCATAGCTGATCTGGGTAAGGATCTTGCGAATAAACAGAAACCTATCAATATACTGATAGCGGCGGTTGAGAGAGCTGGGGAGTTTTACATACCTTCCGGAGATTTTGTGCTCAAGGCGGGAGACATCATGTCATGTGTCGGAACAAGACCTATGTCCAGAAAATTCATGGAGCATATAGGCTTTAAGACTGCCAGAGTCAAGGACACCATGATAATAGGAGGCGGCAATGTCGCTTACTATCTGGCGGGACAGCTTGTCAACATGGGAATATCTGTCAAGATCATTGAGGAGAGCAAGAAACGATGCGAGGAGCTCTCGGTGCTTTTACCAAAAGCTATCATCATAAACGGTGATGGAACGGATCAGGAGACTCTGAACGAGGAGGGCCTTGCGGAGGCTGAGTCATTTGTATCCTTGACAGGAATCGACGAGGAGAATATACTTTTAACTCTCCACGCCCGCAAACATTCAAATGCCAAGACGATAACCAAGATAAACAGGAGTAATTTCAGAGAGGTCATAAACAGCCTTGATCTGGGAAGTGTTGTATATCCATGCAGTATAACTGCGGAGTCCATAGTCGCATATGTCCGTGCGAAGAAGAATTCCAACAGTAACAGCATAGAGACACTCTACCACATGTTTGACTCAAGAGCTGAGGCGATAGAGTTCCGTGTGGATGAGAAGTCGGAGGTGACGGATATACCGCTGAAGGATCTCAATCTCAAGAAGAACCTCCTCATAGCATTTATAAATAGAAACGGTTCGATCCTGCTTCCAACAGGTCAGGATTCTATACAGGTTGGAGATACGGCCATGATAGTCACCACTGAGACAGGATTTACGGATATAAGGGATATACTTGCTTAAGGCAGTTTGATTAGGAGAAGATTATGAATAATTCCATGATAGTATTTATACTTGGCCAGATCATAAGACTTGAGGGTCTGCTCATGATCATTCCATGCCTGACATCTCTTATATATCAGGAACATGAAATATTTGCGTTCCTCATAGTCATAATATCATGTCTTGTGATAGGAACGCTTATGACACTTAGAAAACCGGCAAACCAGACCATATATCTCAAAGAGGGATGTATAGCCACGGCATTCAGTTGGATATTGCTCAGTATCTTTGGCTGCATGCCATTTGTCATTTCAGGGGAGATCCCTTCATTTACAAATGCGCTGTTTGAGACCATATCGGGATTCACCACGACTGGAGCCAGCATACTGAGCGATGTGGAGAGCATGTCACACGGCATGATGCTGTGGAGATGTTTTACCCACTGGATAGGCGGTATGGGAGTTCTGGTGTTCCTGCTCGCCATCATTCCGATGAACAGTGCGTCTGGATCAAACATGAACCTGATGAAGGCGGAGAGCCCGGGACCATCAGTTGGCAAGCTTGTTCCAAGACTCAAGCATACAGCCAGGATACTGTATATTATATATTTCGGAATGACGGTTCTGGAGATCATTTTCCTCATGTTTGGACATATGTCATTGTTCGATGCTCTGTGTACGGCGTTTGGAACAGCCGGAACGGGAGGCTTTGGAATAAAGAATGACAGCTTTACGAGCTATTCACCATATATACAGTGGGTTGTCACCGTGTTCATGATAATGTTTGGTGTGAACTTTAACTTTTATTATTTTGTGCTGTTCAGGAACATCCGAAAGGCACTGTCCATGGAGGAGGTCAGGACATATTTCCTCATCATCCTCATATCGGTGGCGATACTGTTTGTAAGTTTGATGAACACCATGTCAAATGTATGGGATGCCTTGAGGCACGCTGCATTCCAGGTGGCGTCCATCATCACCACGACAGGTTATGCATCGGCGGATTTTGACCAGTGGTCACAGACCTGTAAGACGGTTCTGGTTATCCTGATGTTTGTCGGAGCCTGTGCGGGAAGCACCGGTGGCGGTATGAAGGTGTCGAGACTCGTGATAATGTTCAAGACTGTTGTCAAGGAGCTGAGTTCGTATTTCCATCCGAAGAATATCAAGAAGATAAACATGGATGGAAAGCCTGTGGAGCACGAGGTCGTAAGAGCGGTAAATGTGTATTTCATCACAATAATGGGAATATTTACATTGTCAGTATTTCTCGTATCCCTTGAGGGGCGGGATCTTGTGACGAATTTTACAGCCGTTGCATCGTGTCTCAACAATATCGGACCGGGACTTTCAGAAGTCGGACCGACAAGAAACTTTGGCGGGCTGACGGGATTTACCAAGTATGTTCTGATGTTTGACATGCTTGCGGGACGACTGGAGCTCTTCCCATTGCTGCTCATATTCAATCCTGGCGTGTACAGGGACATGATCATGGGGGCATGGAGAAGCATAAAGCGAAGAAGACAGGAGAGAAGAGCGAACTGATAAATGTTATCATTACAAATGGCGGGCAGGTTATTGACATATGCTGGCAATTTGGATATACTCAGAAATAGTTAGACACACCTAACTATAGCTCTTCCAATCATTTTATAAAGAAAAGGCGGGGACTTCTCACACGGTGAGGGTTCTCGTTTTTTTATGACTTAAATTTCCTTACAAAGAAGTTTAGAATGGAATAAAGATATGAGTATTTGTTATAATGTACATACATTTTGTGTGGATAAGGAGTAATGCGATATGGAGAACGAAAAAGAATCTGTAAAAGTACTTATAGTGGACGACGAGCAGGACATCAGAACACTGCTCAATATATATCTCAAGAGACTTGGATACGATGTTGTTGAGGCTGCTGATGGAGTTGAGGCTGTCGAGACCGTGCGTGCGGACAAGGACATCGATCTCATAGTTATGGACATAATGATGCCAAAGCTTTCAGGTACTGAGGCATGCCAGCAGATCAGAGAGTTTTCATCTATCCCAGTCCTCTTCTTGACGGCGAAGACGAAGGAGCCGGATCAGAACGAGGCATACGATGTGGGTGGCGATGATTTCCTGGCAAAGCCATTCACCCAGAGCGAGTTTAACCGCAAGGTGAATGCTCTTATCAGAAGATACAAGGTGTACCGCGGAAAATCAGAGACCGATCCAAAGAATATCTCAGTCGGCAATATAAATATTGACTCATTTAAGAGGATTGTGATCAAGAACGGTGAGGTCATCAAGCTCACCGACAAGGAGTATGCACTTCTGTTCTTCCTGGTGGAGCACAGAGGAAAGCCGTGGTCACTCGAGGCGCTCTACGAGAATATATGGCAGGAGAAGTACCTTCCTTCATCTTCCAACACGGTCATGGTACACATACTCAGACTCAGACAGAAGATAGAGGACAACTCAGCGCAGCCTGAGATCATTAGGACCATATATGGAAAGGGATATCAGGTAGACTGATATGAAGATGCCATTTAAGCGGACACTCAGGGTAAAGCTGTTTGTGATCATACTGCTTGGGCTAATATTGTCCATATCGGCTTTTTTTGCAGGAACATTTGCACTGAACAGCTACATGAAAAATGTATACATGAGTGACACGAATACACAGAAGAGATCCGCCAGACAGATCCAGAGCTTTGCTTCATATGTGACCAGCCATTCCATAAAGGCTACGGATACGCAGGCGCTCAGGGCATGGCAGGAGCAGCACGACAATGTGTACATACTGATTTATAACAACAATGATATAGTATTCGACTCTGACTGGATGATAGAGAAGAAGGGCGCATACAAATATGTCATAACGAATTCGGAGACTGGTGAGATAATCATTCTGATACAGGACAACTATGGAAATATAAGAAAGGTCAAGAGGAAGGCATCCTCGAGCAGCGAATCCCAGAAGAAATCCGATGCGGTGACCGCGGATGAGGGAGCTTACTACGGCAATTCCAGCATGCTGCGAGGAGACCTCAATGAATTTGACTACGATTTCTATCCTGTGCTATTCAAGGATGGAGTGTTTGATGTCTGCATAGTTGACTATTCGGATGATACGATCAAGGATGTCGGAGAGATAGCGATATTTGTCATATGCTGTATCCTGTTCATCGGTGTGATAATAGTCTATTTCGGAAGAGAGATAGGCAGAATGAGACGCCTCACAAATGAGGTCATGGATATCAAGGATGTGGATATCAATGGGCCGATAACAATACACGGTCAGGACGAGATATGCATGCTGGCGGAGAATGTTGACACCATGAGACAGACCATTATAGAGCAGCTCAGCAGGGAGCGTGAGGCATGGCAGGCGAACAGTGATCTGGTTACAGCGATGGCTCATGATATAAGAACTCCCCTCACAGTCATGGCGGGATATCTGGAGCTCATGCAGAACAAGGAGTATTCATCTCAGGAGGAGCTTGACGAATACATAAGGATAAGTGCCGAGAAGGCGGAGCAGCTCAGAACGATGTCTGACAAGATGTTCAGATACTTCTATGTATATTCCAAGGGCGGCGAGGACCTCAACATGGAGATGTTCCCGGCCGGACCATTCCTGGATCAGATGCTGGGGGAATATGTGGTTCTTATGGGAGAGAACGGATATCAGTTCAACATAGATATCTCGGATAAGGAAGCTGAGATATGCGTTGATCTTCAGGGAATGAAGAGGATAACCGACAATGTATTTACCAACATCAGAAAGTATTCGGACAAATCAAAAAGCATAGATATAAGGGTATATATAGATCGGAGAAAGGTAAGAATTTATTTCAGAAATTATATAAATCCGGAAAGCAGCAAGGCTGAGAGCACACATATAGGTACTTTGACATGTCAGAAGATGGCGGAGGAGATGAATGGATCATTTACGACCTGCAGAAAGGGCAAGGTGTATGAGGCGACACTCACACTGCCTAACATGTTGGATAACGATGACTCACATGTTCCGACTCAGGGACTTACAGCTATACTGTCACGCAAATAATAATCGGAGATTCTCTGTACATAGTTCAGAGAATCTCCGTTTTTGTACATAGAAAAAAGCAATGTTACACATTATACCGATAGAGGAAAAACAGGAGGAACAGATATGAATATATTATTTTATGATACAAAGAAGTATGACATAGAGTCGTTCGATGCGATAAAGGATCAGTACGATGCATTGAATATAGAGTATGTTGACACTGACCTGTCGGTAAAGACGGCAAGACTTGCAAAGGGGTATGATGCCATATGTGCATTTGTCAGCTCGGATGTGAGCGCACCTGTGGTGGAGGCTCTGAGTGATGCGGGCGTGAAGCTTATACTGATGAGATGTGCGGGCTTCAACAACGTGGATATGGATGCGGCAAAAAAATGCGGTATAACTGTGATGAGGGTTCCGGGCTATTCGCCTGAGGCTGTGGCGGAGCATGCGATGGCACTTGCCATGGCGGTGAACAGGAGACTGCACAAGAGCTATATAAAGGTGAGGGAGAACAACTTCAGTCTGGTCGGACTTACAGGCATGAACTTCTACGGCAAGACAGCCGGTATCGTCGGAACCGGTAAGATCGGGGCTGCCATGGCGAGGATATGTCATGGATTTGGAATGGATGTGATCGCCTACGATATGTATAAGAATCCGGACCTTGATTTTGTCAGATATGTGGAGCTCCCTGAGCTTCTGGCGGGATCTGATCTTATATCGCTTCACTGTCCGCTGACCGACGAGACCTACCATATGATAAATGAAGAGACCATTGGCATGATGAAGGATCACGTGATCCTGGTGAATACCTCCAGAGGTGCACTCATCAAGACCGACGATCTCATAGCCGGGATCAGAAGCAGAAAGTTCTTCGGAATCGGGCTGGATGTATACGAGGAGGAGACTCCAAATGTATTTGAGAACAGGGAGGATGACATACTGGAGTCCTCGATCACTGCGAGACTGTTGTCATTTCCAAATGTGATAGTGACGTCTCATCAGGGATTCCTTACAGAGGAGGCATTGGAGGCGATAAGCAGGACCACTCTGGACAATGCCATGGATTTCCTTAATGGGTCTGTAAATGAATCGAATATTGTGTTATGATGTGATGACAGGATATTGTGAGAGAAATTGAGGTTGACTATATGAATATCAATGAGGTTTTTAGCGGGCTTGATAAGCTGTTCGCAGAGAACAGACTGCCGGAGGTGGAGAGATACCTTACCCAGGCACTCAGCGATGCTGAATATGAAAAGGATACTGATTCTATGCTTGCGATATACAATGAGCTTATCGGTTTTCACCGCACCACGGGAGAACACGACAAGGCACTGTATTTTTGCAGGCAGGTCATGAGGCTCGCTCATAAGATGGGGATTGAAGATACAGTTCCATATGGAACCGCTCTCATGAATATTGCAAATGAGAACAGGGCTGCAGGCAATCTGCTGGAAGCCCTGTCCTATTGCAGGAAGGTGTATGACATATATTCGGAGCAGCTCGGTCCATATGATATACTGCTGGCGGGTTATTATAACAACGTGGCGCTCATTTATCAGGAGCTTGGCGATTACGACAAGGCTGTTGATGCACTGGAGCACGCGCTCAGCATCACAGAAAGACATGAGAATGCCGGTACGGAGATTGTTGCTACATATGCCAATCTCGGCGAGAGCCTTCTCAGGGCAGGTCGGCTCAAGGAAGCTCAGGACAAGCTGACGGAGGCGGTGCGCAGATATCAGCTCAAGGGTGTCAGAGGATATCACTACAGTGCTGCGCTGTCCGCTGTTGCAGAGGTGTGGTACAGACAGGATGACTACCAGCAGGCACTCAAATTTTATCAGCTTGCGGCAGAAGAACTCTACAGTGTCTATGGGGACAATGATACATACAGAGTTATAATGAATAATATAGAGACGGTAAAGGCGAAGCTTCAGCAGCAATGATAACAGGGAGGAAGTGGAAGAGCTTCCTCCTTGTTGCGTATGTAGACAGATAATCTGAAGGATGGGAGAACGAGATGAATTATAATGACAAGGTAATGGACGTTATAGATGAGGTGAAGAAGGTCGTCATAGGCAAGGATGTGTGTATTGCCAAGATAATGGCGGCGATAATCGCAGGCGGTAACATTCTCATGGACGATGTACCGGGAGTCGGCAAGACGACGATGGCTCTTGCATTTGCAAATGCAATGGGGCTCCAGAACAAGAGAGTCCAGTTTACACCGGATGTCCTTCCGGGAGATATAACGGGATTTACGATGTATGACAAGGCGACAAATCAGTTTGTGTACAGACCGGGTGCGGTTATGTGCAATCTGTTCCTCGCAGATGAGATAAACAGAACATCTCCAAAGACACAGTCGGCACTTCTCGAGGTTATGGAGGAGGGACATGTGACTGTGGATGGAGTGACATATCAGGTTCCGGATCCATTTATAGTAATTGCCACGGAGAACCCTATCGGCAGTGCCGGAACACAGCTTCTTCCTGATTCCCAGCTCGACAGATTTATGGTGTGCCTTAAGCTGGGATATCCATCCATAGAGAGCGAGCTGGATATAGTTAAGGGAAGAACCTCCGCTGATGGCTTTCAGGATGTACAGCCTGTAATAGGTGCGTCTGAGCTGCGGCTTATCAGGGAGGAAGTAAAGCATGTCAAGGTTAGCGATGACGTGTATTCTTATATAGGCCAGCTTGTTGTTGGAACCAGAGAGAATCCAAGCCTTGAGCTAGGAGTGAGTCCAAGAGGAACGATAGCCCTCACCAAGATGGCGAAGAGCTGGGCATATATAAGCGGGAGAGATTTTGTCATACCTGAGGATGTGCAGATGGTGTGGACGGACGTCATAAGACACAGGATAGTCTTAAGTGCCAAGGCAAGGGTGAACCACATAACACAGGAGGCTGTGCTCAAGGACATAATGGAGAGGGTGTACAAACCGTCGGTTAGACGAAGAAGTTCGGCGAAAAAGTAGCATGAGATTTGGAAGCGTGTAGTGGTAGGATGTCGTATGAGACGAGGAATATTGTATATTGTCCTGATAGGGGCATGTGTATATATAGGAATAATCAATAAAGAAAAATCATACTTTTTCGCAGCGGTGATCATGACTGCTGTCATGCTGAGTCTTATAGCCGGGCTGTTCGTGCGATACATAAGAACCAGTGTGAAGATGCAGATGAATATACCTGTGGTTGAGAAGAACAGTACATTTTGTCCAGAACTTGCGGTATCTGTCACCGGTGGTCAGGTACCCCATGTGGCAGCGGTGTTCAGTGTTCTTGCTCCGGGTATGAAGAAAAAGAAGAAGAGTACATTTGAACAGATAGATGACAGGTATGGAAAGTGCGTGGGAAAGATGAAGCTGGATGTCAGCGGAAGATATGAGATAAAGGCATCGGGCGTCAGGATATATGATGCTTTCCATATTTTCTCAATCAGGAAAAAGGTTGGTGGAACGGCGTACATTTACGTATTGCCTCAGTGCTATCTCGTTCCGGTGAAGGTCACGAAGAACACAAGAGATTTTGTGACGGACAGTGATGTATATTATTCGGATGTGAGAAGCGATGACTCGGCCGAGGTGTATCAGGTGAGAGAGTACAGACCTGGAGACAGGATGACCCGTATCCACTGGAAACTGTCGGCCAGACAGGATGAGATAATGGTCAGGGATACATCAAAGGCATTGTCGTGTCCGGTCATCATCTGTATGGATCTCGATGGAAGAAACTGCCGTCACTATGGACAGGCAATGTCTGTTGCGCTGGAATCCATGGTATCGGTGAGCTTTTCGCTGATAGATGTCAAAGTCCCTCACTTTATAGCGTGGTATGATCCAGAGGAGATGTCCATAACGAGATACCGCATAGTCCGTGAGGAGGATGTGTACGATGCCGCTGCAAGGTTGTCGTATGTGGATGCCAGGACAAATGACAGCTACGATGTGATAGGAATGTACAGAGAGAGATACAGAGGTGAGGATTTCACAAGCTTCATCGACATAGACATGAATGGCAATATAGAGTGTGGAGATGAAAGTTTTCAGGTGGGATTTGAAACCATAAAGGAGGATCTAGCAAAATCGTATATCACGGTGTAGATTCTCCAGGCATTATCATAGAATTACAGAGGTGTGGAATTGAGAGTTGTTTTGGGACTGGCTGTATGGGCGTTGTCGCTTGGTATGACATACCTTGTGGGCGATATCGCATACAGCTCGGATATAAATAAATATATGGACTCCACCAATCTTGTGGGTGCGTATATCATAGGAAGTCTGGTGATAGCGCTGGTCTATTCTCTGTGGTACATTTTGAGAAAAGAACAGAGGATACAGGATATTGTGGTTCCGGTTACTGTGTTGCTGGGATGGGGGCTTGCCAGGAGAAAACTGCTCTATGCCGGAGGAAAGGGCATGGTATACAGCATAGCATATGATCTGAAAAAGGTTTATGGGATAAAGACAGGACTCATAGATCTTGACTATGTCAGTGTGAGTGCTGTGACGGAATTTGTGCTTTTTATAGTGGCGGTGTTAATGTTCTTTGCCACTTATATGATATACAGGTGTAACAGTCTGATGATAGCTATCGGACTTGCATTTTTGTTTATGCTTGCTGGCGCAACACTCAGTGTACCTGTGAGTGCACCCGGAGTAGTGCTTACTGTATTGTCACTTATCGTGGCGAGATATGTCCTCATGAGAATGGGACAGCCGCTGTCGGTGGTGTGGAACATAGCAGTTCCTGTGACAGTATTTGCCGCGTGCCTTGTTGTTACTCTTCTTGTATATGACAGCGTATATGACAGGGGCGTGAAGGAGCAGGGAAGACTGCTCGACATGGTGGATAACATGGAATATTTTCTGTCGGGAGAGAGCAACAAAGGATATTCCGGTTATTATAAGGTGGATGATTCTGAGGTCAATCCCAGTGATGAAGTTGTGGACGAGATAATCAGGGAGGATAAGCCCCAGGGAAATCTCTACGTCAAGTCGAGAAGCTATGTAACATATGAGAATGGATCGTGGCACGGAAGAGCGGATGGACACAGCCCTGATGATGAGGTCATGGTGTATTATGACAAGGATACATTTGCAAGATACGAATCAGAGATACAGGGTTATGCGCCAGATAAGAAGTTTTCCAATGAGGTCATGGACAAACTGGTGACATATATAAGACAGCATATGTCATAT
>OLHG01002305.1_pt1 | contig 10355 bp, 10 predicted proteins | sample 1605971 | NCBI WGS metagenome assembly OLHG01 (sample SAMN03283289) | human gut metagenome | biome: human-associated habitat; material: feces | host: Homo sapiens | place: Peru | collected 2012 | reverse complement strand
AGGTGAACGCAGGACAATGGACCCGGATCATAGTCGAAGACACGGATCAACTGCGGCACAGCAGAACAAAAAAGCAGCTGCGTTCGCCTTTTTTGCCCGGTAAGAGGTGCTGTACAGGTACTTCTCAGCGGGGAGAAAGGGCGCAGCCTGGTGCGCGCAGCGGGCAGAACGGCTCGCTGCGGGAAGCAGGCGGCGCTTTTTGTTTTGTGTGCTGTCCGATCCGCCGAAAACGGTAAGGAGGAACACAAATGGAACTGGAAGAAAAAAAGAGCGCGGCCCCGGAAGCATCGCTCCCGGTGCCCGAACTGCCCGCAGATATCCCTGCGGAAGTCCGCCGGAAGCTGGCCGAAGACCTGAGCGAGGAGGCCACCGAAGACCTCAAACAGGATGTGCGGGACGCCGAAGAAGAAGAGGCCCGCGACGAAGAGGTAAAGGCCAACCCCGAAATGCTGACCAAGAGCCGCCTGCTGAAAATGCTGGTGAAAAAGCAGTATGTCAAGCTGCGCGAAGTCACCGAGGAAGAGCAGCCCGCCGACCTGGCCGAGCTGCTGGAAGAACTGGACGAAAACAACCGTCTGGTGGTCTTCCGCCTGCTGAAAAAGGAAGTGGCGACCGAGGCCTTTGCCTATATGTCCGATGAGGCCCGCGATGACCTCGTCAATGCGTTCTCGGATGTGGAGCTGGTCAGCGCCATCGAGGAGATGAGCCTGGACGACGCCGCCGACCTGCTGGAAGATATGCCCGCCGGTGTTGTGAAGCGGGTGTTGGAGAAATCCTCCAAGCAGACCCGTGAGAGCCTGAACAAGCTGCTGAACTACCCCGAAAGCTCGGCCGGCAGTCTGATGACGCCCGAATACGTCCGCCTGCGCAAGGAGATGAACGTCAGCGAAGCGCTGGCCGCCATCCGCCGTCAGGGCGAGAACGCCGAGACGGTCTACACCAACTATGTCGTCGAGCGGAACCGTCTGCTGGGCGTTGTGTCTGCCCGCAGCCTGCTGCTGGCAGACCCCCAGACCCCCATTGCCGACATCATGGACGACAATGTCGTGGCCGTGAAGGTCACGGACGATCAGGAGTATGTGGCCCGTGAGATGCAGCGCTATGACTTTACGGCCATGCCGGTCCTGGACAACGAGGGCATGTTCGTTGGCATCATCACCATCGACGATGCAATCGACGTTCTGACCGATGAGTCCACCGAAGATATGCAGAAGATGGCGGCCATTCTGCCGGATGACGATGCAACGACCTATTTTGGCACCAGCGTCTGGACCCACGCCAAGCAGCGCATCCCCTGGCTGCTCATCCTGATGCTGTCGGCCACCTTCACCGGCATGGTCACCACCCACTACGAGGAAGCCTTCGTCAGCCTGCCCCTGCTGGTCTCCTTCATGCCCATGCTGATGGACACCGCCGGCAACTGCGGCAACCAGATCAGCACCCTGATGGTCCGTGGTCTGGCGCTGGGTGAGGTGGAACCGGCCGACTTCCTCCGCGTTCTGGGCAAGGAGATCCGCGTCTCTGCCATCGTGGGCGCGGTGCTGGGCATCGTGAATGGCCTGCGCATCTACCTGATGTATACCTTCCTCTTCCCCGGCCAGTACGAAAATGTCATCGGTTATGCCATCGTGGTCAGCGTATCGCTCTTCTTCAGCGTCATCCTGGCCAAGCTGGTGGGCGGTATGCTGCCGCTGGCCGCCAAGAAGCTGGGCGCCGACCCGGCCATCATGGCAACGCCGTTCATCACCACCATCGTCGATGCGTGCAGCCTGATCCTGTACTTCCAGATCGCGCAGATCGTGTTCCGGAATATGATGTGAGAAAACTTGAAGAGCGGCTGCATCTGCCGGGACTCCGCAGATGCAGCCGCTCTTTTTCTGTGGAAAAGTCGGGTTTTCCAACGGTTTTCAACACGAAGAAATTCCGCCCCATCCGATGTGGAAAACTTGACCGCCCTGCATTCCAGCGGGGAGAAAGCACTTTACAGCTGGGAAGAGCCGGTGAAAAAAGAAAAGAAAACGGCTCGACTTTCTTTTGGAAAAAAGAAAAAGCTCCCACATTTCTCCCCAGAAACCACCATGGAAAATGCCGGGAAATACTTCACGTATAAAAACCAAACGGTGGAGTGGTGGAAAACTCGGTGGAAAAAGTGGAAAACATCGTGGGAAACTGGCCCTCTTTTTCACAAATTCAGTGGAAAACCCGGTGGAAAAAGTGGATAAGTCCATTTGGAAGGCACAAAAATGGATACAACCGGCTGTTTTAGCAGAAGGCGGCAGCGACAGCCAGCCGCCTTTTGTTCACAGGGATTTTCTTGAATGGCCCTGCCAAACATGATACAATGAGAAAAACAGCGGCCCCCAAGCCGGGGCCGGAATCTTACGAGCATGGAGGCGTTCCCCTATGAACTGGCTAACCAAACTGGAGCGGAAGTATGGCCGCATCTGCATCCCGAACCTCATCTCGATCCTGGTGGGTGCGCAGGTCCTGGTCTATGCCGTGGAACTGTTCGTCAATCAGTATGTCTCGCTTTATCTGAGCCTGAGCCGCACGGCCCTGCTGATGGGGCAGGTCTGGCGGGTCATCACCTTTGTGTTCGTGCCGTTTTCGGGCGGCGGGCCGCTCAGCGTCATCCTGGGCATCTACTTCACCTGGTTCATCGGGAGCGCGCTGGAAAAAGAGTGGGGCGACTTCCGCTTCAATCTGTATCTCCTGCTGGGCATGGTGGGCGCAGTGGCGGCCTGCCTGCTGACGGGCTATGCCGATACCTACTGCCTGTCGCTCTCGCTCCTGCTGGCCTTTGCGATGCTGTATCCGGAGGTGCAGGTGCTCCTCTTCTTCGTCATCCCCATCCGGGTCAAGTACTTCGGCTGTTTTGCGGCGGCGCTGTGGGCGCTCAGCTTTCTGGGGTCCGGCATGATGGGAAAACTGAACTATCTGCTCTGTATGCTGAACTTCGTCGTCTTCTTCGGCCCGCAGGCCGGGCGCAGTGTCCGTGCCTGGGTCCGCCGGGAGCAGTGGAAACGGAAGAACCGCCGCTGAGTGCGGGAGAAAACAGGAAAGACAGAGGACAGCATGTTAGAACGCATTGCGGGAAATGAAGAACTGAAGTCCAGCATCCGCCGGATGCTGGAGGGTCGGCGTCTGACCCACAGCGTCCTGCTGGTGGGCGAAGCGGGCCTGGGAGCCGGTTTTGCGGCCCGCTGTGTGGCGGCGGATTACCTCTACCCCCAGGGCGGTGCGCCCGCAGAAGCGCTTCTGCGGGGCGAATGCTGCCGCGCGGTGGCCAAGGCGGGCAAACGCGACAGCGGCCAGATCGAGACCGGCATCGTGCGGGAGGCCATTTCCGTCACCGGCATGGGGTCCGGCGGGCGGTATCTGGTCGGTCAGGTCACGGCCATGCGGTCGGAGATCTTCAACACCAGCCTTTCGGCAGAGGGCCGTGCCGTCCTGCTCTACCATGTGGAGCGGATGAACGAGGAATCGGCCAATGCGCTGCTGAAAGTCATGGAAGAGCCGCCGGAGGGGGTGCTCTTTCTTTTGACAGCGGATTCGCTGGCGGGCGTCCTGCCCACCATCCGGAGCCGCTGCATCAGCTTTGCCGTGGCCCCGGTCTCCCCGGAGGACTGCGCCCGCTACTGCACCGCGCAGGGCGTGGGCGCAAAGGATGCGGCCCTGTACAGTGCGCTGTTCGATGGGCACATCGGCACCGTGCTGGCCGCTGCGCGGGACGAAGCCCGCCGCGAGCAGGTGGACCGGGCGCTGGCGCTGGCCAAAGCCGCGGCGGCCAGAGACAGCTATGCGGCGGCGGTGCTGCTGGCCGCTTATGAAAAAGACAAGGCCGGTGCTACGGCCCTGCTGGCCGATTTCCGGGCCGTAGCCGCCGCCGGGCTGCGGGGCAGCTCTCATTCCCCGGTGGAGGGTGAGACCGCCCGGAAGGCCCTCGGAGCCGCCGATGCGGCGATGCAGCAGATCGGCGCGCAGGTCAACCCCAAGATCGTGCTGTCGGTGCTGGCGGCGAAGTTCCGGACGTTCTGAAAAAACAAAAGCAGCCGCATTGCGGCTGCTTTTGCATCGTTCTCATTTTCGATTGGCTCTCCGCCTGCGGTTCCGGTTCAGGGAGCTGCCGCCGGAGACGAGGGTGACGCAGCTCAGAACGGCGAGGAGGAGAACAAGTGCGGCCATCAGGAGCAGGGTGCTTTTGAGGTCGGTGCGGAAGTCCGACACGTATTCCTGATGGGTCACAAGGTCTATGGTGCCGACCTCGTAGCCGTCCAGATAGACGGTGGCCTGACCGAGGACTGCATCGGCCTTGACGGTGGCGGAGACGCGCTCCGGCAGCGCAAAGCTGTAGGTGACTTTGTCATCGGCGTGGCCATAGCCGCTGACCGGTTCGGCGGCGTAGAGCTCGACGGCCTCCGCACTGCGGCACTTGGTCAGGGGCACGGTGGTCAGCGGGGTGGTGGTGTCCACCAGTCTCCGGTCTGCAAAGCTGGCGAAGGCCCAGTCCAGCAGCTCGGAGGCTTCTTTGTAAATGTTGTCCAGGTCGGAGCCGAGGATGACCAGACCATAGGTGTGGCCGTTCTTCTGGGCAAAGGTGACATAGCAGCGGCCTGCCAGTGTGGTGAATCCGGTCTTCATGCCCCGGATGTAGTCGCGGTAGTAGGGATATTCGGGGTTCAGCATCAGGTTGGTGGAGGTGATGCTCCGCTCGTTCTGGTGCAGGTTGGTGGCCGGGAGGGTGTAGCTCAGGGTGTTGGCGACCTTCATATAGGTCTCGTTGGCGGCGCAGGCCGAGGCGATGAGCGCGAGGTCGCGGGCCGAGGAGACGTTGCCGTAATCGTACAGTCCGTGCACACAGGTGAAGCTGGTGCTGGTGCAGCCCAGCTCCTGGGCCTTCTGGTTCATCATCGCGACAAAATTGGGCAGACTGCCCGCCACATCGTTGGCGATGACGCTGGCGGCATCGTTGGCGCTGGCCACCAGCAGGCCGTACAGCAGGTCGATGCGGCGCACGGTCTCGCCGATGCGCAGATTCATGGTGCTGCCGTTGGCGTTCTGGATGTCCTTGAACTCCTGTGTCAGGCTGGTGGGAATGGTGATCTCTTCGTTCAGGTCTTTGCCGCTTTCGAGAAAGAGCAGGGCCGTCATCATCTTGGTCAGGCTGGCGATATACCGCTGCTGCCCGGCGTTCTGGTCCAGGATGGGCTTGTCGATGTCTGCGTTGAACAGATAGACCGACTCGCCCTCGTTGGCGGTCTGGATGGGCATCTCGTACACGGCCAGACCGGGCAGCGCGGCCGAGACGGCCAGCACGACCGTCAGCAGCAGAGCCGCCATCCGGCGGAAGAGCGTAGTGTTTTGCATGAGCGTATCCTCCCAAAATTTCAAATCAGCTGAACAGGAGCTGCCAGAAGGTCAGCGGCTTTTCGGGCTGGGCCGGGGCGGCGGCTTCCGGCTGCGTGGTGGTCTGCACGGGGTGCAGCTCCGGGCTGGTGAAGGCCCAGTCCAGCAGCTCGGAGGCTTCCCGGAAAATATTCTGGCTGTTCGAGCCGAGGATGACCAGACCGTAGGTGTGGCCGTTCTGCTGGGCAAAGGTAACGAAGCAGCGCCCGGCCTTGGTCGTGAAACCGGTCTTCATGCCGTGGGCGTAGCTGCGGTAGGCCGCGCTGCCCGGCTGCAGCAGCTTGTTCGTGGTGGTGATGGTCCGGGTTTCATGTACATTGGTGGCGGGCAGCTGGTAGAGCACCGTGTCGGCCACCTGCCGGTAGGTCGGGTTCGCGTAACAGGCCAGCGCGATCTTCGCCAGGTCCCGCGCGGTGGAATAGTTGTTGGCATCGTACAGGCCGTGCGGGCAGGAGAAATGGGTGGTCGTACAGCCCAGCTGGCTGGCGCGGGCATTCATCCGGGCCGCAAAGGCGGCCAAGTCTCCCCCGGCGGCATCGCTGGCCAGCACACTGGCCGCGTCGTTGGCGCTGGGCAGGAGCATGGCATACAGCATGTCGATGCGGCGTACGCTCTCCCCTGCCTGCAGGCCGATGGTGTGGCCCCGGTTGGCCTTGATGGACTGGAACTCCGGTGTCAGACGGTCCGGGATGGTGATGCTGGCGTTGAGGTCTGACCCGTTCTCGATCACGAGCAGGGCCGTCATCATCTTGGTCAGGCTGGCCACATGCCGGACCATATCCGGGTTCTGTTCCACGAGGGCTTCGCCGGTGTCGGCATCGAAGAGGTAGATCGACTCCTGCGGATAGGTGGTCTGGATGGGCATGGCGTAAACGGCAAAGCCGGGAAGCGCTGCGGCCACCGCCACGGCGGCGGTCAGCACCAGCGCGAGCACCCGGCGTACAAAAGCAGGATGGTTCATGAAAGAATGCTCCTTTGGAAGTTTCGGGCTTCCCTGATCCCCAAAATCAAAACGAACTATTAAAAGAATACCATAAATGAGCGAAAAGAGAAAGGTGGTTTTTCAACAATGATGATCCCATTTCGTGGAAAAACGCCCCAGGACTGCGGTGCGGCCTTTGTGGCCCCCAACGCAACGGTGCTGGGCGACGTGGTGCTGGAGAAAGGCTCCAGCGTCTGGTACGGAGCCGTGCTGCGGGGCGACGACGGCACCCTGACTCTTGGTGAGAACACCAACGTGCAGGACAACGCAGTCCTGCACTGCGACCCCGGCGGCGTAGTGACGCTGGGCAAAAACGTGACGGTGGGCCACAGTGCGCTCGTTCACGGCTGCACCGTGGGCGATGGAAGCCTCATCGGGATGCACGCGACCCTGCTCAACCACTGTGTCATCGGCCGGAACTGCATCATCGGCGCGGGGGCGCTGGTGCCGGAAGGAATGGTCATCCCGGACGGCTCGGTGGCGGTAGGCGTCCCGGCGAAGATCATCAAGACCATCCGCCCCGACCAGGCCGCGCACAACATCGAAAATGCCATCCACTATGTCAGCGATGCCGAGGCACATGCCGAGGCGGTGAAACAATGCGAAATCATCGAAACGGAAGCGAAAACGAAATGAACTTTCATCGAACCGGCTCATACCGGATGATTTTTCGGGAAAGCGACGAAATTTCAGGGCCGGATGCTTAACAAAATTTTCACAAGATTTCACAAGAATGTAATGACTTTTGTTCGGAAATCGGGTATACTATGAATTACAAGGGAGCGGGGCCGCAACCGTCTCCCTTGCACATGATTCCTCCTCACACCAAAGCAATACCCCAAAACAGGAACCCCCTCCGGTGTACCGCAAGCGCCGGAGGGGGTTCCTGTTTGTTTTCAAAAAGATATTCTTAAGACACTCCCGCCTTTTGGGAGAGGGTCATACAGCGCCGTAGATGCCATGCACCGAGACTTCACCGGTGAAGACATGCTCTTCGCCGCTGTCGGTGCGGACGACCAACCGGCCGTCCGCGTCCACGTCGATGGCCTCACCGGCACCCTGCCCGCCGCCCGGCAGGTCAAAGGTCACGCGGCGGCCGATGTTGATGCAGGCGGCCTTGTATTCGTCCCGGAAGGGTGCAAAGCCGTCCCGCGCAAAGACGTACATCGGGCGGTCGAAGCCGAAATCGGTCAGCCCCTCGGCCAGCCATTCGGGGTCGGTGGAAAGGTCTACCTTGGCCCCCTGCAGCTCCAGCGAGGTGCCGTGGGGCAGGTCGGCTGCGTCAAAATAGCTCTGCGGCTGGGCCAGGTTGATGCCGATGCCGCACAGGATGCCCCGGCCCTGCTGCTCGTAGCCGTAGGACACACTCTCGCAGAGGATGCCCACGATCTTTTTGCCGTTCAGCAGCAGGTCGTTGGGCCACTTGATCTGGCAGTCCACGCCGTAGCGCAGCTTCAGCTGGTCGCGCACGGCCAGACTGGCCAGCAGCGGCAGGGTGGCGGGCTGCGCCAGCGGCTCCCGGATGGCGACGGTGTAGTACAGCGCCTTGCCCTCCGCGTTGACCCAGCTGCGGCCCAGCCGCCCCCGGCCGGCGGTCTGGTTGGTGGTGTAGACCGCGCCCACCGGGCCGAATTCTTCAAAATGCTCTTTCACATAGGCGTTGGTGCTGCCGCATTCGGTCAGATAGCGCACTTCATTGATGCTCATGGATGCGGTACCTCTTTGTGTTCATGGTGGACGATCCTGCCCTTGTCCAGCGTCAGGATGCCGTAGGTGTTGGGCCCGGTGTAGCACCGGCCGCAGGAGCCGGGGTTGAACAGGAACACCGATCCGTGCTGTTCGGCCACCGGGACGTGGGTGTGGCCGAACAGGGCCACCTCCGCGCCGCGGGCCTCGGCGGCATCGGTCAGCGTGTCCAGATCGTATTTTACACCGTACATATGGCCGTGCGTATAGAAAATGACGACCTGATCGAAGGCGGCCAGGCCGTCCAGCGGTTCCAGCGCACCAAAATCGCAGTTTCCGGCCACGGCGTAGACCTTCATCTTCGGGTAGAACGTCAGCGCTTCTTCCAGGTCGCGCAGGCCGTCGCCCAGAAAGATGACGGCGGTCGCATCGCTCTCCGCGTGAAGGATGCGCTCGACTGCGCCGGTGCTGTTGTGGCTGTCACTCAGGATCAAAAGTTTCGTCACGGGACCAAGTCCTCCTCAAAATTTATTCTTCCGTTTCGCCGGCCTGCAACGCCAGCATCTGTTTGTAGACTTCGCTCTTGGAGTAGGGGGTGCCCTGCGCGGCGGCCTTGGCGGCAGCCGTGGGGCCGTAGCCCTCCCCGGTCAGCTCCAGTGCCCGCTGTGCGGCCTGTTCCAGCGTCAGGCTCTCTTCAGCCTCGGCAGCAGGGGCTCCGGCCATGACCAGAACGTATTCGCCGCGCGGCTCGTTCCCGGCGTAGTGGGCCTGTGCCTCGCCGAGGGTGGTCTTCCAGATCTCCTCATGCAGCTTGGTCAGTTCCCGGCAGAGGGTGATGCTCCGCTCGGTGCCAAAAGCCGTCGTGAGGTCGTCCAGCGTGGTGCGCAGCTTGTGGGGCGCTTCGTAGAAGATGACCGTCCGCTTCTCGCCCTGCAGCTCGGCCAGCCGCTCCCGCTTCTGCTTTTTGTTCACGGGCAGGAACCCCTCGAACACCCAGCGGGAGGTATCCTGGCCGGAGACCGCCAGCGCCGTGACGCAGGCCGATGCGGCCGGCACCGGCACCACCCGGATGCCCCGCGCCAGAGCATCCCGCACGATGACCTCGCCGGGGTCGGAGACGCAGGGCATCCCGGCGTCCGAGCAGAGGGCGCAGTTTTCGCCCGCCTCGATGCGGCGGAGGATGCCCTCGCCCTTTTGCAGGGCATGCTCGTAGTAGCTGACCATCGGTTTTTTCAGGCCGAGGAAGTTGAGCAGCTTCATGGTCACGCGGGTGTCCTCGGCGGCGATGAAGTCCGCCGCGCCGAAGGTCGCCGCCACACGGGGCGGCATGTCATCGAGATTGCCGATGGGGGTCGCGACGATGTATAAGGTTCCTGCCATGGGGAGTACCTCCAAAATTTATTGTTTCCCGTACAGGGCCGCTCCGGTCGAGAGGAGCACGTCCGGCTCAATGCGCAGGCCGGTCTTCCGGTTCTTCTGCGCCTCCACCAGAAAGAGCCAGGGCGCTGCATCCGGCTGATTTTTCACAAAGGCCAGCCGCTTTGGCTCCAGGCGGTGGGCCCGCAGCATGGCCAGCACCTCGGCCAGCCGTTCCGGTCGGTGGCACAGTGAGAGCCGCCCGCCGTCCTTGAGCAGGCGGAACGCGCAGCGGCAGACGTCTTCCAGCGTGCAGTCCGTCTCGTGGCGGGCCGTGGCACGGGCGGGGTCGCTGCTCTGGAAGCCCGCCGTGAAATAGGGCGGGTTGCAGGCGCACAGGTCAAAGCTGCCCTCCCCTTCGCGGAAGGTGCGCAGGTCGGTGCAGCAGGGGTTGATGTGGTCGATGTTCTGGGCCGTCAGCGCCTCGGAGAGCAGGGCGCTGGCTTCCGGCTGCAGCTCGATGGCTGCGCAGGGGCCGCGGTGGCCCCGGTCGTGCCATTCCAGGCTGACGATGCCGCAGCCGGAACACAGGTCTGCCGCGCGCTGGAGCCGCTTTGGCTCGGCAAAGCGGGCCAGCAGCAAAGCGTCTGAGCCGAACCGGTGGACCGCAGAACAGAAGACTTCTGTTTTATTATACAAAATCTCGGTGGAATGTTCCATATCTGCAAGCTGCATCCTTTACCAAAATATCGGGGCCGAAAAGCCGGGAAAATTGTGCATGAAAGAAAAGCAGCAGACCCGCTTTTGACAGGTCTGCTGCTTTTGATGCGTTTTTACGGATCTCGCCGCGAAACTTATTCAGCGGTGATTGCACCGGTGGGGCAAGCGCCCTCGCAAGCGCCGCAATCGATGCAAGCGTCTGCGT
>OLHG01002301.1_pt1 | contig 10361 bp, 8 predicted proteins | sample 1605971 | NCBI WGS metagenome assembly OLHG01 (sample SAMN03283289) | human gut metagenome | biome: human-associated habitat; material: feces | host: Homo sapiens | place: Peru | collected 2012 | reverse complement strand
ACAGAAAAGCGCCGTCTTGGGAGTGATCCCGAGACGGCGCTTTTTATGATGTGAAGGCTCAAATGGCGTGACTATTCCTTTTTTAGAGTAGCACTTCGTACTTTACAGATTAAATGGTTCGCCAAAACTAAAAGCTGAAACGCTCGATCTTCCGTATCTTCCCAATCACTATCATGTGCTCTTGGATTTCTAATACCAGTCATAACCCCGGAAAAAATCTCCATATATCCTAGTTGTTCGTTTTGCTCGGATGCAGAAATACCTTCATTGAGCTTTAACACAGGATCCTTTTGTGAAAATACCTTTTTCATCAAAGAAGACCCTGTCATATTTTGCTGCTTTGATAGTCGCAACACTAGGTTATCCAAATACTTATATGCTTCCTCCACTGCACGGGCATGGTGTCCGTCTAGAAATAGTTTTTTCACTTTAGATTTCAAATCGGAATCCGTAATTAACAGATCGAATGTATCCGCTGATAGCCCAGTACTCTTTGAAGAAATGTCTGCGTATTCAATGCCTACCTGTGTTTTAAGTTCTTCATTAAGTTCGTGAACTCTACCGAACAAAGTATAGAATGATTCCATTACTTATATAGGTGTTTTGCCATGCTGGCAAAAATAGCATCAATTTGTTCTGTGCTTGCCTCTGGGGAAATGTGAATCTGAAGATCAATGTGCATTGTCATCTGCGGAAGTTTGTTGGATGCTACCGGAATAGGTGCAATAGGGGCAGAGGGGCTTTCTTTTCCGCTGGTAATATCTTTTTCTGTGTGTTGGACCTTTTTGGTGGGAGTTTTTTTCTCGGATTTAGTTTTCTTCGCAAGACTCTGTGCTGATCCGGATGTCGATCTGATCTCCCCACTCTTCAATAGCGTAAAAAGGGATGTCGCCTTATTTGCGGCGCTATCGCCGAGCTTCGCAGTAGCTTTAAACCATTCTTTTACTTTGGATTTGTCAAAATCCTTGTCTGGAAATAGTTCTAGCAATTCTGGAGGATATATAGCATTGAGCATTGTTTCACACGCTTTACCATATGTAGAATCTGTCCGCCAAAGGTTTGCCAAATCGGTCGGATGACCGTCATCGTCTAAAATTCCTAATGATTTTAGAGGAGAGAGAATGTTTCTAGCTGCTTGATCAGTAGCTAGGGCGAGCAGCGTTTTTAAATAGTTAACGCTTACTGTTGATGGCAAAGTCTTGCTAAATTGATTTCGCATACTCCACCAATTGCTTTCAGGGATCATTGGGTAACTCGCTTTATTCTTATCTTCAGCCATACATACACCTCCAATGAAATTACATATATTATATCACATATTCACTCGTTTTTCAAACATATTATGACTTTTTCCAAATGTATATTGACATATTCGATTTACGCTAATTTTCCTGCTACAATGGTTGCAGTAACCAAAGGAGGAATAGCGCATGAAACAGAAATACTGTGTTGAACTGAACCGGCAGGAATGGCGGCTTATTATTGTGGGACTGAACCGGTTCCGCAACAAGCTGATTGCAGCGGGGCGGTACACAGATGCCGTAGATGAGATACTAGTCAAAGTCGCCAAGGCAAAGCCATGGAAGTTTGGGCTGTGGGGATGGAGGCACTGATGATGGAAAGGTACATTATCGATGAACGCACAGGGCTGAAATATGAATTGGTTGGCGACTATTATCTGATTGCCGGGGACGATGAGCCGGAACAAGAGCCAATCGGGATATGGGGGCAGCGGCATCGCCGCTATCTCAAGGAGCATCGCCGTGTACGCTATGCCAACCTGCTGACCAGCGGCAAGCTGAGCAGCTACCTTGTTGACATCGACCGACAGGCGGAGGAAATGTTCGAGCGTCTTGTAAAGCAGATGGCAGAGCGCGAAGGTGTGACCGAGCAGCTGAAAGCAGCCAATTCGATGGAGTGGGTGCGGAAGATGAACAGCATTCGCAATAGAGCGGTAGAAATCACAAACAGCGAACTGATATATGCGTAAATGGAGCGGACTACCTATTTGGTAGCCCGCTCTAAACAGCTTGCGCCACCGCAAGGCAAGGTGAAAATAAAGGGTAAGTGTTAGCAAGAAAATATGCCATGTAACAACGCCCGGGGCACTGCGTCGCAGTGCCCCGGGGTTATTGGAGACGGTCTATGGGGGAAATGCGTTCTCTTTCATCAAGTTGCTGACGCATCCGACCAGTGGATCAGCTCCCAGTAAAAGGGGACCCACTCATCGGAATTCTTTATGTCGGAGGCATTTTGCAAGGCGCTTCGGGCAGCGGCCTGATAGGCCCGGTATGTATTCCTATCCCACACGCTCCACCCGGCAGTCGGCCGCTTGACATTATACTTCCTATGCAGCGCTTCGATCACCTTGGAATCCACCGGCATGTCCAAAGCGGCGATTCTCTCCCGGGAGAACAGTGTCTCGTACCCCTTCACATCGTACACATACAGGTATTTCAGGAGCATATTCAGCCACTTCTGCGCCTGACCATAGCTGAGCTGGCCGCCGTAGCAGGCGATGAGGGCATTGCAGGACTTTTCGTGCCATTTTGGGAAGTCGGAGGAATCATTTTTCAGCGTCTCCACAGCCTGCCGCAGAATTTCCGTTGCGCTTTTCTTGAGAGCTATCCTCTCCTTGGAATTCTCTTTTATGCGCAGGGTCCTGCGGGCCATGTCGGCGTATGCTTTGTGGGCGGCTCCCTCAAAATTTTTTACTTCGGCCATCAGAAAGCGGTCGGCGTACTTGTTCACCTGAAGGGTAGTTTTATTTTCCACCATTTTTCTTCCTTTCTATTATTTCCTTTCAAATAGTTTCACAATTCATCTATTCATGTTTTTGCACAGGTCCCTAAATTTTAGTTTCTCCTAAATGTACACTCCCTGTAAGTATAATAAAAGTATTTTGGAGAAGTATAATATTTTGCTGTGGTTTTATCACCGGAAACAAGTATTGAGAATGCGTTATCTCCAGTTATCGTCCTTGTCCCCACGGCATAATCAGTAAAGCTATGATTATACTCTACCACTTCTTCCAGCGGATCTTTTCTATACAGTGTTTTAAGTCCTGTATATGTTAAAGCCCAAGAGGAGGGTTCACTATCATTCCAGATCAAGGCACTTGCAGCTCCGAAAGCAAAAGGCCCAATAGTCTGCAATGAGTTGCAATTTACAGTGACAACTACATTCGGAATTTCAAAGGCATGTCCACCAATCTTACTAACGGAGTCAGGTATGGTTATAGCTGATATGGATCTACAACCCGCAAATGATTTATCTCCAATACTTGTAACACCATCTGGAATTGCAATAGTATTAAGGGATGTGCAATTGTAAAACGCTCTCTTGCCAATTTCAGCGATAGAATCTGGCAGTGTGACAGATTTTAATGCATTCAATTCGCTGAAGGCATCGTCTTCAATTCGTACAACGGGCTTCCCTTGATATGTAGCTGGTATTTCAATTGACTCAACAGATACCGCTTTTTCACCCGCTTTCACTGCATATGTACCATCAGTTCTTAAGATAAATTGGAGAGTTCCATCATCAGCATTTGTGCCTCCGGTGCTGCCCAGATTTTGGTTCGTTCCGTCCGTATAATACACCCAGAGCTCGCCATTGACGATATCCATGTGATCGATCCCTCTGCCGGTATCCCCCTTGTCGCCTTTGTCGCCCTTTTCGCCCTTGATGTTGCCGAGCGATTTGGTCGTGCCGTCGCTCATGGTGATCGTAAGCGTGCCGTCGGTCAGAACTTTGACATCGCTGATACCAGCGCCGTCGGCTCCCTTTGCGCCGTCCTTGCCCACGACCACGCCCAGATCGGATGTGTTGCCATCAGAATAGGTCAGCACCAGATGGCCCAGTGCATTGATTTCGGACTTTGTGATGCCGATGCCGTCAGCGCCTTTGATATTGCCCAGATCAATGCTTGTGTTGTTGGTTAAGGTTACCTTGAGGTTTCCGGCTTCGGTGATGGAAACATTCGCAATGCCCACACCGGCGTCACCCTTGTCGCCTTTCTCGCCCTTCACAGCGCCCAGATTGATGCTCTGGCCGTTGGAGAGCGTCAGCACCAGCTCGTTTTCAGCATTGATCTCCGCCTGAGAGATGCCTACGCCGTCCTGACCATCCTGTCCGGCGGCACCGGTGTCACCCTTGTCGCCTTTTTCACCTTGGATGCCTTGAACACCCTGCTCGCCTTTCTCGCCTTTCTCACCTTGGGCGCCGGTGTCACCCTTTTCGCCCTGAACACCCTGTTCACCCTGGGGACCGATTACTTTGCCCAAAGTGGCGATGGTTCCGTCGCTGTAGGTGATCACCAGCTTGCCTTCCGCATCGATGGCGGCGGAGGCAACACCCACGCCGGCTTCACCGTCCTGACCGTCCCGGCCGGCGGCACCGGTATCGCCCTTGTCACCCTTTTCGCCTTGGATGCCCTGCTCGCCCTGGGCACCAGTGGCGCCAGTGTCACCCTTGTCGCCTCTCACAGTGCCGAGATTTTCGCTCTGTCCGTCGGAATAGGTCAGCACCAGCTCGCCGTTTGCGTTAATGGCAGCGCCGGAGATACCGTTTCCGGTTTCGCCCTTTTCACCGGCGGCGCCGGTTTCGCCCTTGTCGCCTTTTTCACCCCGGATGTTGCCCAGATCCAGCTTTGTGCCGCTGGTAAGGGTAATGGTCAGCTTGCCGGAAACAATGTTGATATCCTCGATGCCAACACCATCCTTGCCGTCTTGTCCGGCAGCGCCGGTATCACCTTTCTCGCCCTGGATGCCTTGCTCGCCCTTGTCACCCTTTTCGCCTTGGATACCCTGTTCACCTTGTGCGCCGGTGGCACCGGTATCACCCTTGTCGCCCTTTTCACCTTTCTCACCCTTGGCGCCGATCACGGAGCCGAGGTTTTTGACGGTGTTGTCGGTGTAAGTAAGTACAAGCTCGCCATTATTATTCAGCTCGCTTTTCAGAATGCCAAGGCCGTCCTGTCCGGCAGCGCCGGTATCACCCTTTTCGCCTTGGATACCCTGAGCTCCCTGTGCGCCGGTGGCACCGGTATCTCCCTTTTCGCCTTTCTCTCCCTGGATGCCCTGCTCGCCTTGAGCGCCAGTGTCGCCTTTGTCGCCCTTGTCACCTTTTTCGCCCTGTGCTCCGGCGGCACCCATGACAGAGCCGACATTTGCCCGCTGGTTGTTGGAGAAAATCAGCACCAGCTCGCCCTGGCTGTTGATCTCGGCGGAGACCACGCTGACACCGTCAGAACCGGCATCACCTTTGTCACCCTTTTCGCCTTGGATGCCCTGCTCGCCTTGGGCGCCGGTGGCACCGGTATCTCCCTTTTCGCCCTTTTCACCCTGGGCTCCGGCAGCACCGGTATCACCTTTTTCGCCCCGGGCACCGATCACCTTTCCTAGATCTGCAACTCTTCCGTCGGAATAGGTCAAGATCAGGTTGCCGCTCTCGTTAATGGAGGCGGCGGATACACTGACACCGTCTGCGCCGTTTTCGCCGTCTATGCCATCCTGACCGGCGGCGCCAGTGTCGCCCTTGTCGCCTTTTTCACCCGGTGTACCGGCGGCGCCGGTATCGCCCTTTTCACCCTTGGCGCCTATTACGGTGCCGAGGTTTGCGGTCTGGCCGTTGGAATAGGTCAGCACCAGCTCGCCGTTTACATTGATCTCAGAGTTCGTAATACCGATCCCGTCCTGTCCGTTGGTGCCGGTGATCTTGTCGAGATTGATGGTTTTTCCGTCAGAAAAAGCCAACAGAAGCTGCCCTTTTTCGTTGACTTTCGCATTAATAATGCTGACACCGGCGGAACCGTTGGCGCCATCCTTGCCATCGGCACCATCTGTGCCGTTCTTGCCGTCTGCTCCTGCAGCGCCGACAGCTCTGCCTACATTCAGACTGCTGCCGTCGGAGAGAAGTAAAATCAGCTCTCCCGCCTGATTAAAAGACGCACTCTTAATGCTGACCGCATCTCCCTTTGCGTTTGCCGCAAGAGAGGCGGAGAACTCGCTCTCTGTCCCGGTATAGCCGCTCTCCTTGGCGATCTCGTATGCGCTCTTCCCGTTCAGGGAAGTCAGCCAGTCCTGCACAGAGCCTTCATAACCGTAGGCCTGCGCGATCTCATAGGCCGACAGGCCGTTCTTGACGGTGGATGCGGATTTTTTGCAGGCAAGAATGCTTGCTCCCACGGAAAGCAGGATCACAAGCAGAATAATGCCCGCCGTTACCAGCGCCTTTTTGACCTTGGCCTGGTCCGTTCTCGTTCTCTCTTCGGTCAACATAGAAAATGTCCTCCTCGTGTGTGTTTTGTGATGTTTGGTTGCAGGGATGCTGCAACATAATCGGCATTATGTTGCAGTCGTTTTGCCAGCACGAGAGCTTGCCTATGAGGTATACCGCTACCAACCTGCAAAACAGCGCAAAAATCCAAGCCTTTTCAATTTTTGTTTTGAAAAGGCTTTCTTTTGCTGTTTTCAGATAGACAATTTTCGGCAGAATCATACTTTTCTCTGTTAATCATATTGCGTTACGCTAAAATAGGTGATAAAATGCTAATGAATAATTGAATACTTTTAGAAAAATTTCGCCTAAATGCAACATAATGCCGATTATGTACTCACCGCCAATTTGGCGGCTTTTTTCATAGAATCAGGTGCATATTTTCCATCCGGCGGCGGTGCTCTATGCCGGTGGAAATGATGTAGATTCGTGTGGTATTGATGCTTGAGTGACCGAGAATGTCAGCAAGCTTGGCAATATCCTTCTCGATACCGTAAAATACACGGGCGAACAGGTGGCGCAGGTTATGGGGAAACACCTTTTGTGGATTGACATTCGCCTCCACGCACAACGCTTTCATCTCCCGCCAGATATTCGTGCGGCTGATGGGTTTGCCCGTGCGGGTCACGAAAATCATTCCGCTTTGAATATTCTGCTCCGCTGCGTAGCGGAGCAGTTTTTGTCTCAACTCCCGCACGATAAACACCGCGCGGGTTTTGCCTTTGCAGCGCACCACTGCCTCGCCGCATTTGGCCGCTTCCACGGTGATGAATTGCAGTTCGCTGACCCGGATGCCGGTGCCGCAGATGGTCTGCAAGATGAGGTTCAGCCGTTCGTTGTGCCTACGCTGCGCCGCTTTGCAAAGTCGGGTGTATTCAGCTTTGGTTAGTTCCTTTTCTTCGGGACAGTAGACCTGCTGCTGCAGCTTCAGGGCTTTTACCTTCAGATCATGCCAGCCAAGAAACACAAACAGACTGTTGATGCTGGCCAGCATGGAATTAACGCTCCGCACGGCGTAATGCTCCTGCAAGTGCTTCTTGTAAGCAATGACAGTTTCCCTTGTGACCGCTCCTTCTGCGTACTTCGCAAATGCCTTGATATCCCGAATATATTTCTGAATGGTTGCCGCATTCCGTTCCTCCAAAATCAGATGCTCTCTGAATCCGGCAATATCTTTGGTTGTAATTCTTAGTCCTTTCATCATATTTACCTCCGAGTTTTTCTGATATTCTACTCGAAAAGTATGAAAACAAAAATTGTCACCGATCATTGTAGAAAATGTGGTGACAAAAATCGAATGTGCGGACAGAAAGACAGCCCCGATTTGCAAAGCCACAGTTATTCGAAACTATAGTCTCAGGATGGGCCAAGAAGGCCTAATACTAAAGCGCCGCAGGTAAGCGATTAACTTACTTGCGGCGCTCTAGTATATGCTGCCATTCGGAAGGATTCTCCGGTGTTATTTATTATTTCGCACTCTTTTGGGAGTAATTCAATATTACGCCGGTATCGTAGTTGAAGTTGCTGAATATATTTCTGCTTTTACACTCAAGAATGCAACTATCAGGGAGTTCAACAGATGTATATACAATGGTCAACAAAACAAATCTCAATATGTGAATTGCAGCAAACAGTTCATCATAGGATGGCTTAATATATCTCCCGGAATTATAATGCGTATAATAGTTTCTCATATTTGAAAAGCTTCGTGCGTAATCATCTATATTGGACTCGCTCAATTCGAACACATTGTTGTAAGCAGATAATATATCTTGATATCTATGCTTTAATGTCGGCTTCCGTTTTCCTGTATTGTTCGGGTCGTTTTTGGCCACTGCCTTTGCTTTATCATCTCTGCAAGTGTTTGAGTACACCTCAATCGCTTGTGACAAATTCAAGAAACTATTTAACCTTGTTGAACGGTTACAAACGATTTCATAAAATAGAGCGGGAATCGGGTTGGCACTTTCATAGAGATCAAGCCATGCTCTCCATATTTTCTCAAAGCTGCCTTCGAATGCGGACGTCATAATGAGGAATGGCTCATTGACTGCCGGGACATTTTCTCTATAGTTTAGGTATAACATATACTCGCTTCCATCGTTCTCAACTTGAAAGCTTATCTCTCCGCATGAAATATATCCATTTCCGAAGAATGAGAAGAGGTTTATTGCCGCAAAGGCTTTCGCAACAGCGTCCATTAAAGACAACGGGCTTGCGAAAGAGTACGCAACAACGGAAATAATAGTATGAAGATACTCTTTTTTGTCAGAATCGTGCGAGACGTATTTTTGATACAATTCTATCTCTCCATATTTATCCTGAGCGCGAATCGGCTTTGGATAAGTAAAATTCAAAACACTAGGATTCTCTTTTGTGATGTTCCGGTTGGGTTCTAACGGAGAAGTGCCGGCAAACATATAGTTTAAATCTGGAGTAGACAGTGTTATTCTCTTTACCATTGGAATTGAAGCAAAACACATGCCCACAATTATCTCATTTGGGATTATGAGAAGAAAAACATCGTTCGATCCCATGGAGCCGGATGTAGAGTGAATATGACATCCAATTAAAGTTGCTTCTTTTCCAAAAATACTTCCTAATATATTAAAGTCGGCACTTGATAGCATCTTTTGATATTGATCTACCGAAACCATGGCATTCAGGACAATATTTCCATTTACCTCTTGAAGGATTCCGGGAAACTTTATTTTTTCTGCGTCAATCGTACAGTTAAAATTCGATATTTTATTAAGTACATCATTCTTGGTAATCATTTATTTTCTATACACCTCACCAAATGTTTTGCTGATGGACATATTCTGCTTCCTCCGTCATTTTAATTTGTACTTTTTCTCCGCCCCTCGGCCGACGACCTCAATCAGCCCGTTTTCGCGCATCTGGCGGGCCAGCAGATACGCTCGCGTCTTTTTGACATTCAGCAGCTCCTGCAGATCTTCATCAGTCATTTCGCCGTACTCTGCCAGATAGTCCAGCACCGTTTTCATCTGAGGCGTGACGGTGGCAGGCGCTTTTTCGGTAGCTTCCGGTGCGCGCTCAGCGGCACCGGTGCAGGTATTCATGTTCGGCAGCACGATCCGAAACGCATTGGCTGTTGCCTCGATGCTGGGCTGCACGGGGCAGTTTTCATAGAGCTTGAAGATACGGCGGATGCCGGTGCCGTAGCTTTCAATCAGGCGCAGGCGGTGGAAGATCTCCGCCAACTTCTTATTCCTCGGCTGGGAAACGCCGATGCGGATATCCTCCGTGGAAAGGCCGGGCAGGAGTCCGCCCAGAGAAATGAACTCCATTTTGCTGTCGTTTACATTGATGATAATGCTGCCGCTGAAACTGTAATCCCGATGCACCAGCGCGTTGAGCAGTGCTTCGCGGATGGCTTCCTCAGGATAGTCCTGCTTATCTGTGCGGACAACGCCCTTGATGGTGGACACGGTCCGGTTGCACAGCGCCAGATAGTTGATCGCGTTTTCAAACTGCTTGAAAATCGAGCCGCCGAACTCCTTGCTGTCCCGGAACTCCGTGCAGGATTCATCATTGAATACGGCGATTTTCGTGGTGTGCAGGCATTGGTCGGAGAGCAGCAGTGCCAGGTTTGTGAAAACATCGTTTTTGGTAATGCCCAAAGCTCGATATTTTCCCACCGAGAATTCAACGCCGTATTGCTGGAAAGCCGCCTTTGCCGCCTCAAAGGTCAGATCCTGGTCAAGGCAGCGGTCATCCTCAAAATTGTCACCGTCTGATTCCTTGATCATCTGGCGGATTTGTTCTGGAGAGGCCGGGACACTGGTTGTACCCTGACGAACATACACGCCGGTGGGCTTCATGCCCTTGGCTTTCAGATAGTAGGGCTTGTAGCTGCCTTCGCCAACCTCAATCCGAATTACATTATTGTCTTGAAGAACATATCGCACAAACATGGTCACATCCGGGTGGATGGCATCGCGGATGCCGTTGGTCAGGCGGGTGTATGTCTCGTCGATATTGTCAATGCCAGTCACATGGCCCTGATCGTCAATGCCGATGTAGATCACGCCGCCGTCCGTATTTGCAAAGGCGATGAC
>OLHG01002300.1_pt1 | contig 10363 bp, 9 predicted proteins | sample 1605971 | NCBI WGS metagenome assembly OLHG01 (sample SAMN03283289) | human gut metagenome | biome: human-associated habitat; material: feces | host: Homo sapiens | place: Peru | collected 2012 | reverse complement strand
CATTTATCGGAACAGATAGTTGTTATTTATATTTTGATGTAATAACTGATACAGAGAAACCTGTAATATCTAATTTAGTAGTTAATGATACAACAATAACAGCAACACTAACAGATAATGAAAGTTTATCAGGTTATGGAATAAGTACAAGTAATAGCACTGAACCAACAAGTTGGACTTCAATAAGTGGAACATCATATAATTTAAGTACCACAATAACAACTGAAGGAACATATTATTTATGGGTAAAAGATAGTAGCAATAATAAAACTACAAAAGAGTTTACGATATCATTAGGAGTACCAATTACTACATTAATAAATTCGTCTACTAAAGATGTATATATTGAAAATGGACTTAGATATGAAGGAGCAGATCCAAATAATTATATATGTTTAGATAATAAAACAAGTGGCGCTTGTTCTTCATCTTCTTTATTATTCAGAATAATAGGTTTATTTGATGAAGATACCTCAAGTGATGGAACAAATAGTAGTGGGACTAAAAAACTACTTAAAATAATAGATACAAATAATTATGGAGGAACAAGTGGTAAGTATTGGAATTCAGCAGGAACAAATAATTGGAGCAGTGCATCACTAAAAACAGAATTAAATGGAACATATTTAACTACTTTATTAAATACTTCAAATGTAAATAGTAAAATATCTAGTGCTATTGCAAATACAAAATGGCATTTAGGAGGAGTAAGTTCATCAAATTACCAAACTTTAACTGCTGAAGGTATTTATAAAGAGGAAAGAAATACAAGTGCGATATATAGTGGTAATCCAAGTAGTATATATGCAAATGTAGGACTTATGTACTCAAGTGATTACGGTTATGCAACAGTAGGGGGTACAACAACTAGTAAGGCAAATTGTAGAGAAAAAGAATTATATAATTGGGATAGTTCATCATATAGTGATTGTAAAAATAATGATTGGGTATATAAATCACAATCAATAAGTTGGGGGTCTAACAAAAGTGAATGGTTACTTTCTCCTTATTCTTCGTTTCCGGGTAGTGCTGCGCTTTTGAACTCGTCAGGGTCTGTTGACCTCGGCAGCATTGCGGGTTACTACCAGTATGCGGTGCGTCCGACATTTTATCTAGATTCTAGTGTCCTAAAAATTGTAGGTACGGGTGATGGAACTAAGGATAACGCATATCGTGTTGGGTAAGGTAAGTACTATGGTAATTTGCGTGGTGGCAGTATCCGCCCCACACTGCCAATTTTGAGAATTTAACAAAATTTTTGAAAGGAATGAAGTTTAAATGGATGAAGAAAAAAAGTATTTGGTAATTAGAAAAAATAAAGGTAAATTTTGTACAGTTTATGGTGATGATGCAAATATTATATCAATGTTTTTTTTGTTATAAAATACTTGAGGGTGGTAAAGTGGTTTTTCCTAAAAGTGTATTAAATAAAGTTATTAATACTTTGCTTGATAAAAAGATATCATATATGATTATATATGTTGATAAAGACCCTGAAAAGAAAGATTTTAAGAAGTTGAATAGTTATACTAAATATAGAGATATTGCTATATCTAAACTAGATTATATAAGTTTATTAATAGATTATTTATATAAAAATAAGAGAATAATTTGTTAAATATTGACCTCTAAAATAAGAAGAAATAGTGTTATTATGACTCATTTTATGGTATAATACTTATAGTTAATAACAAATAAAAGAGGTGAAAATATGAGTAAATTTACTTTAATGAATAAAAATAAAAAAGTATTTGATTTTGAGTATAATGATGAAGACCATTTAATCGTAGGATTTGAACGTAATTACCCTGATAATGAAAAATATGCACCTTTTGGATTAATTAAAAATGATAGTATAGATAAAAATGGTTTTAATAAATGGTGGAAAAATAGACAAATACCTGCATCAAGAAATGGTTTAAAAGAAATACTAAATAAAAGTGGTATTTATGATGAAGACAATTTTGATTTATTAGATGCAAAAGCTTACTGTTTATCTTTATCAGATCAATATTGGGTAAAAAAATATAATGAAAATATTTTATGGGAAAACATAAATTTCTTTGATAATGAGTTTTCCGAAGACATTGGTAAAGTGCTTTTTAGTGGTGAAACATCACTAAATTTAAACTTAAATACTCCAGATATGACAAGTAATGGTAACTATGAAAAAAGATGGAAAATTATAAATGGAGATAGATATTTAATTAAAGCCGGTGGAAAAATGATTAATCAAGAACCATTTAACGAAGTTATTGCTACTAAATTATATGAAAGAATTTTAAATGCTGATGAATATGTTAAATATGAACTTACTTATGATAATGGAAAAGCAGTATCAATTTGTAAAAATTTTATTACAGCTAATACCGAATTAATACCAGCTTGGAAAATTGATGAATACTATGAAGTTGAGAAGAATGAAAATAAATACGAGCATTATATAAGATGCTTAAATAAATTGAATATTCCTAATGCAAATTTATTAGTTGATAAAATGTTAATATGTGATTTTATTTTAGCAAATAAAGATAGACATTTTAATAACTTTGGTGTTATTAGAAATGTTGAAACATTGGAATTTGAAAAAGTTGCACCAATATTTGATAATGGATGTTCATTATGGTTTGACGAAAATGATATGTATGTTGGAGAGTTTTTCTTAACTAAACCTTTTGAGGAATATGAAAAAAAGCAAGTTAGTTTAGTTAAAAATATTAGTTGGTTAGATATTAGTAAATTAGATGGATTTGCAGACGAGGTAAACGAAATACTTTCAAGTAATAAGTTACTATCTAACGAAAGAATAGAAAAAATTATAAAGCAAATTAAATCAAGAATTGAGTATGTTAGCAAATTAAAACAAGCAAGAAAAATTGATATTGATACTAAAATTGAATAAAATATAATTTGTAAGGACACTATCTAACGGTAGAGTCCTATTTTTATGATTTATAGATTATATAATTTTTGTATTGATAATACAAATTTAAAGTGCAAATATTTAGTTTTAAAGTGCAAAATTTGCACTTTAGAACAATTTTATAATAAATGTAATCCTTAATTCATAGACAAATTTATGTAATTTTTATATAATTAACTTGATAGGATGGTAATAATGATATTTTCAAGCATATATTTTATATATTATTTTTTAATTATTTTTTTAATTTTATATTTTATTACTCCAAAAAAGTTTAAAAATTATACTCTTTTACTTGGAAGTTTATTTTTTTACTTTTATGGAGATTCAAAATATATAGTTTTATTATTAATAAGTTCTTTAGTAAATTATATTTTAGGAAGAATTATTTCTAAAAAAAATAGAAAGTTATTTTTAATAATTGGTTTAATATTTAACTTTGGTTTACTATTTTATTTTAAATATTTTAATTTCTTTTTAAGTAATATAAATAGTTTATTTAAAACAAATATTAATTTATTTAGTATAGTGCTTCCTCTTGGAATAAGTTTTTATACATTTAAAAATGCAAGTTATTTAATTGATGTTTATAAAAATAGGGTAAATTCTGAAAAAAACTTTATAAATTATTTTACTTATATTGCAATGTTTCCTAGTTTAATACAAGGACCTATTGTTAGATATAAAGATATAGATTTAAAGGATAAAAAAATAAGTTTTGATAATTTTGCTATGGGAGTAGAAAGATTTATAATTGGTCTTTCTAAAAAAGTTATTTTAGCGGATACTTTAGCAAAACTTGTAACATCCCTTACTAATATGGAAGTTCAAACTGTAGTATCATTATGGGTAAAAGCTACTTCGGATATTGTTAAATTGTATCTAGATTTTTCAGGTTATACAGATATGGCAATAGGTCTTGGATTAATGATTGGTATTAAAATAATGGAAAACTTTGATTACCCACTTTCAACATACAGCGTAACATCTTTTTGGCGTAAATGGCATATAAGTTTATCATCATGGTTTAAAGATTATATTTATATCCCTTTAGGAGGTAATAGAAAAGGTAAATTTAGAAAATATTTTAATATATTTGTTGTTTGGTTTTTAACAGGACTATGGCATGGAGCAAGTTGGAACTTTATTTTATGGGGATTATACTTTGGCACAATTTTAGTAATAGAAAAAAGATTTTTCTTGAAGTTTTTTGAAAAACATAAAATAATAGGTAACATGGTTACTAATATTTTAGTGGTAATTGGCTTTGTATTTTTCTATAATGAAAAAAATATTTTAGATATATTTATAAAAATGTTTACTGGTAAGGGAATATCATTTACAAATGTAAGCACTAATTATTACTTATTAAATTACTTGGTGCTATTAATAATATCATTTATAGCTTGCACGCCACTTTTAAAAAATATAATTAATAAATGTAAAAAAAATAAAAATCTAAATATAGTTATAAGTATTGTTGAACCTATAGTTTTAATAGGTCTATTAGTACTTAGTACAGCCTTTATTGTAGATGCATCCTCAAACTCATTTTTATACTTTAGATTTTAGAAAGGACTTTTATGAAAAATAGAATAATAACATTAACATTTATATTTTTCTTGTTAACATCATTTCTACTATGTCAAATAAAAAAAGATGATCTTATATCAGAAAAAGAAAGAAGACGTCTTGCAAGTAAACCTAAAATTTCTATTACTTCATTACTTAATGGAAATTATTTTAATAAGCTTGATACTTATGTAACTGATCAAATTCCTTTTAGAGATGAATTTAAAACTATTAAGGGAAATACTTTGAAAAAAACAATGTTTATGAAAGAAAATAATGGTATTTACGAAAAAGATAATATATTATATCAAATAGATACAAAGGTAAATGTTAAAAGTATTAGACATTTACTTGACAAAATAAATTATATTGATAAAACTTATTTAACTAGTCAAAATAAATATTTTGTTTACATACCCGATAAAAATTATTATTTAAATGATGAAAAAATTCCTAAAATAGAGTATAATACTATTGAGGGTAATTTAAAAAATGGATTACCTAGTAATTATAAATGGATTGATATAAAAAATAATTTAGATTTATCATCATATTATAGAACTGATATTCATTGGTCACAAGATAAAATAATTGGTGTAGCAAATAATATTTGTGAGAATATGGGACTTTCTAAATTAGAGTCATACTATACCTCAAAAGAATATTATCCATTTTATGGAGCATTATATAGTAAAACAGTTACTAGCATAAAACCAGATAAAATAACCTATTTAGATAGTGATATAATTAGAAATACTAAAGTTTATAATTATGAGAAAAAAGGTTATGAAAAAGTTTATAAAGAAAGTAATTTAAATAACATTGATAGTTATGATATTTTCTTATCTGGAGCAACTGCTTTATTAACACTTGAAAATAATTCAAATACCTCAGGAAAAGAGCTTATTATGTTTAGAGATTCCTTTGGAAGTAGTTTAGCACCACTTTTAATTGAAAAATACTCTAAAATTACAATGGTTGATTTAAGATATATTGGTAGTAAGTATTTAGAAAGTGTATTAAATTTATCTGGGAATGAAGATGTTTTGTTTATTTATAGTAATGTTATAATTAATAATAGTTTTACTTTAAAGTAGAGAAAGGAAGGTAGTTTATGAAAAAAGTTTTAAGTTTATTATTAGTTTTTATTGGAATATTATTTTTAGCAGGTTGTGGTAAAACTGAAAAAAATGTTGAGGGATCACTTTCTGATTTAATGACAAAGGTTTATGATGGAGCTGGAGTTTCTCATGAGGATATGGAAACTGTAGAACTAAATAGTGAAAATACACCATTTTATTTAGGGGATGTGTCATTTTCTTTCAAAGAGGCCCTTGCAAGTGAACCAATAATGTCTTCGGTAGCTCATTCAGTAGTACTAATTAGACTTAATAGTGCATCTGATGCTGAAAAAGCAAAAAAAGAAATCAAAGAAAAAGTTGATCCTAATAAATGGGTATGTGTTTCTGTTGATGAAGAAAATGTTTATGTTGAAAGTGTTGGCGATTTAGTTATACTTGCAATGGACAACCAAAATGGTGAAAAATTAAAAGATAGTTTCTTAAATTTAAGTAAGTAAAATAATGTAAAGAAAGAGGCAAAGTTATTGCTTTTTTTCTTTATTTAGATTAAACTAAATATGTAAGGATGAAATGATGAATAGAAGGATAAAGTTAAAACAAAAATATGTTGTTATGTATACTTTAATAATTTTAATAACTATTATTTTGCTTTCCTATATTATTTTTAAAAGTTTTGCTTTTAAAGATGGTAATAGTGCAAATGCCAATACTATTATAAATAATAATGGAACTAATGTAGTGGAAAATTCTAATGTAAATACGGTAATAAAAAATAATACAACTAATAATAAAGTTACTGAAAATAATACTACTGAAGATAAACCAGTGCAAAATAATACAACTCCCATAGAAAAACCTAGTGAAAATCCAAGCGTTACAATTAATACTTCTTATGTTCAAGATGAATTTTCAATTGAGAATATTACCCTTGAGGAAACAAAAATAATATTTAATGAGAAACATGCAATGGCAGTAGGTGATTCAATGGCTGAGGGACTTGATTGTTACGGTGTATTAAATAAAGAAAATGTTGTTTGGCACAGGGGAAGAAGAATAGATACTATGAGCGCTGATTTAGAAAAAGTAAAAGCGTATAATCCTAGCTTTCTATTTTTAGCCTATGGAGCAAACGATATAAAAAGTTGGACAAGTAATGTTGATGGATGGATTGCAAAATATCGTGAAGCAATAATGAAAATACAAAGTGAACTTCCAAATACAAAAATAATTGTAAATTCTGTACTTCCAGTTAGTGATTATGCTACTGCAAATGATCCTTCATTTACATATCAACCTATGTATAATGATGCTTTAAAAAATTTAGCAAAAGAGTTAGGTATTCAATTTTTAGAAAATGGTGTTTATTTAGCGGATAGGGTAAATTCATTTTCTGCTGATGGAGTGCATCCTAAAGTACCTTTTTTCCAAAATTGGGGAAAACATATGGCAAGTTATTTAAAAAGTGTAAATTAAAAGACAAATTTATGCTTTTTGTTTATTTACATATTTCTAAAATATTTGTATAATTTAAATAGTAGAAAGGAGTAATATGTTAGAGAAATTTAATAAATTCTTAAACTCTTCGATTGTACTTTCAGTTTTAATGTTTATTTTAGGACTTATTTTTATGATTTACCCCTCAGTATCTTTTTCAGTAGTTACATATATAATCGCAATTTTCTTAATACTTAATGGATTATATTTTATAATTGAAAAAGATAATAGTTTATTTTTCTCAGGATTCCTAACTCTTGGAGTTCTAGAACTTTTAATGGGTATCATAATGCTAATAAATCCTGATATTGTTAAAACATTATTTCCAATTGTCGTAGGAATTTCTATGGTAATTAAATCCGCTTTAGATTTAAGAATTTCAATTAATTTAAGTAGTGTTAATTACAAAAATTGGTTAATATTATTTATTTGCTCACTTCTTGGAATTATATGTGGTGTTTATATTATTGTAAATCCAGGCGTTGGAAGTGAAGTAATTACAACTTATGTTGGTATAGTAATCATGGTTTATGCAATAAGTAATATTATTGATACAATTATCTTTAAAAAGAATGTTAACGAAATTGTTAAACTTTTAAAATAGGCTAGTAGTTAGTCTATTTTTTTTATAAAAATAATTTATGAAAAATATAAGATAAACTTCTTGCATAAACATATAAATAAATGTTATATTAATATTAAGGAACGTGCAAGATATCACGTTACCTAAATTGCTTTAGTTGGCGCTTATCCAAATAGTATTATGTACATTAACTTTTTTACAAGCAATGCACATTCCACTATAATACGGATGGCGCCTTTTATAAATTCAGGATAGTAAACCCCAAACTGTAAAAGTACAATCAAAAATAGTACTCTAATGAGTTTCTTTTTGCTCATTTACCGTTCCTCCTTTCTTCAGTAAAATCTTGGCTGCCCAAAACCCCGAAAAAATTAAGAAGGTAACGCCATTCCTGCACGTTCAAGTAGTTATTATACATAAGAAAAAACTAATTGCAAGCAATTCGACAAAACAAGACAAAATATGCTATGAATTTATAATAAAAATATATAATGAAAATAAAAAAGTTTGTCATTTTCAACTTGATAAACTTATTTTTTTAAATTTATTTAAAGTCTCACAAACTCAGTATTTACCTAGCATCATTTTTCCTATATCATATACTTTTAGGAAAATGGAGGTCCCAATTTTCGTTAAAGGGACTTGAAAATCACTCAAAAAAATGGTTAAATTATAGTGATGATAGCATAAACACTGGGACTAGTTTTCTCAAAAGTATATGATTTGCGAAAATAGACCATAGTATTTATAAGTGATTGAGGAAAATTATGGAAAAAAATAATAATATAAAATTAATGGGTATATTTGCAACAGTTCTATTACTAGTTATAGTAATAACAGCATCATTTGCATACTTTGGTTCCTTTAATGTAAATTTAAATAATAACGTAGCAGTAAATGTAAATTCTGTTTCACCAGGGGATGCAACATTTATCTCAAATGCGACACAACTTAATTTACAAGTACCAGCCGCAAATATGAGTCAAACAGTAGCAGATAATGAGACACCAGCAGCCTCAAATACTGCAACATTAACAGTAAATTTAACTGGAGCAAAAGATTTACTTACAACTTGTACATATGACATAGTTTATGAATATGATGCTGACTCTTATATTTATGGAGGTTCACAAACTAAAAGTGTAGCAAAAAATAGTGATAAAGAAATTACATTACAAGTATCAAATGTAAATGGAACAAATGACTTTGCAACTGAAAAGAACTTTAATTATGTTTCAAATTGGAGTGGATTAAAAAGAACACTAGTAAGTGGAGCAACAATAGAAAGTGATGGAACAATTACAACTCAAAACATAAACATAACAGCAAAATACTATAATCTTACAATATCTCAATCCTCTTTAGAGGGAAAAGCCTTTACTGGAAAAATATATGTTACCAACAATAGTTGTAAAGTAGAGAAAAGCTCCTCTATGTCTATTACGACTCTTATGTCAACTTCTACTGCAGATGTATATGAAGAAAATGGATTTAGATTTGAGGGCGCAAATCCAAGTAATTATATTTGTTTAGACAATAAGAAAAGTGGAAGTTGCAGTGATAGCTCATTACTGTTTAGAATAATAGGTTTATTTGAGGAAGAATATTCTACTGATGAAACAAATAGCTCAGGCACAAAAAAATTATTAAAATTAATAGATACAAATAATTATGGAGGAAGTACTGGTATAGCTTGGAATGATGGAACTGTCACTAGCGTTAATGATAGAAACAGTATTCCAACTAATCCTACATTTTTAAATACAAAAACAATAATCATACCATCAAAAGCAATAATCATACCATCAAAAGGTAACACATCAAATAATTGGCAAAATTCATCATTAAAGTCATTATTAAATGAAGGTTATATAAGCAATTTAACTTCGAAAGCAAGTATTAATCAAAAATTCCAAAATGCAATAGTAAATGTAAATTGGTATCTTGGAGGGCCAAGTTATTCGAGTTATTCTTCATTAACTACTAGTGAAAGTTATACTGTTGAGAAAGATGCAAGTTCAATTTATAGTGGAAATCCAAGTAGCATTTTTGCAAAAGTAGGATTAATGTATTTAAGTGATTATGGTTATGCAACAGTAGGTGGTTCTACGACAAATAAATCCACTTGTAGAAGCACGCCGATTGTGAATTTCAATGGTTCGTCAGTTTCTGATTGTAAGAATAATAGTTGGCTATTCAACTCTGCTATATTTGTAAATAATAGAGAGTGGCTTTTGTCTCCGGGAACATTTAATGATTCCAACGTAGTAAATATTAATAACGATGGAAGCATTAGCGTTTATGATAGCACAGCTGATTTATTAAGTTCAGCACGTCCAACATTCTACCTGGATGCAGAGGCAATAAAAATAGTGGGAGGAACAGGTACCTCAACAGACCCATATCATATTGGGTAAAAAAAACAAGATAAACATCTTGCATAAATATATAAATAAATGTTATATTATAAATAGGTGAACGTGAAGGAAGTTTGCGTTACCAATTTATTGCTAAAGTGGAAACGCTATTCAGGCAAGCAAAGCTATAATAAACTCTTTTAGGAGCCTATATAGTTTTACTAAATCTTGAACGGCGTTTTCTATTTTATCTAAGTTGTAAAAACAAATCAGAAATAGTATGAATAAAAACTCGATTTTAATTATCTTATCTTTAGACATAAGCATCATCCTCCTTCCAGAATTTTTGATT
>OLHG01002299.1_pt1 | contig 10364 bp, 9 predicted proteins | sample 1605971 | NCBI WGS metagenome assembly OLHG01 (sample SAMN03283289) | human gut metagenome | biome: human-associated habitat; material: feces | host: Homo sapiens | place: Peru | collected 2012 | reverse complement strand
GTTGAGGTCGCTGCCCATTCGCTCGCGGTCGCCGAGTTTGGTGTCGATTGCCAAACCTTTTTGTATGTAGTCGAGCGCATCGGGCAGGTTGCCTTTTCGCTGCGCCGAGCAGCCGAGGGTGCTGTAGGTGTCGCTTGTGAGCACGTTTTCCACTCCGTGAAGCAGCGCTAAAGCCTTCAAGCCTGCCTCTTCCGACTTGGTGTATTGGTCCTCATAGAAGAAATAAACGCTCACGCCCATCAGAATGGCAGCCTCCGACTGGCCTTTATATTTCTCGTCCTCAAAAAACTCCTTTTCCAGATATTCCTCCTCCAAGAGTTTGCGTTGCAGTTCAAGCGCCACTTGCTTGTGCTCGTTGCCGCTTGAATTGGAGAATTTGGTGTAGAGTGTGGCAATGTCGGAGGCTGTTGCGCCCATCGGCATCAGTGCCGCCACCATAAGAATGATAATGATTGCGCCAATTCTCACGCCAAAAGGCGAGGAAGCGCGTTGGGGAGTTTGTGAATATAAGGTTTTCAAATGATGATAAATTTTAAGTGGCCTATGAAATTATCTTCTACAAAAATATTGAAATTTATTTTAAATAATGATAAAACAGTTATAGCTTTTGATAATAACTTTGTTCCTGCTTTTTTTCTTTGATAATCCTTATCAACAGCTAAAGAGATGATATGGCCTTCATTTTCATATTTAATCCAAAATAAGACATAACCTACAACATAACCTTCATCTTCAGCTACTAAAAAACCTGCACCAATATCATGCAACTGTTTAAACATGTTAAGTTCATAAGACTCGTCAAAAGACATCTTTTCTATTTCACAAACACGTTTTAAATCATTCGGAACAAATTCTCTAATTATCATCTATAAACCTATAATTTAAATTAATCTTGAAAGATTATATATCAATAAATAAATATATAATTTTTGAGGTTAAAAAATGTGGAATGATTTCGCAGAGTTCATTTTAACACAGGCAACTGAAAATCCGACAAAAATAGTAGAAATAGCTGTTGGAAAATTTGACGGAGTATACCAGTATTTAAAGAGAAATGAAAATATAGAAATTATCAAAACTGATATTTCACCAGATGATGATGAAGTAATTAAAGATGACATTACAAATCCTAATTTAGAGTTATATAAAAATGCTGATATTATCTACTCTATTCGCCCTCCAAGCGAATTACAGCCACATATAGAAAAATTATCTCAAAAAGTAAAGGGAACTTTCATTATAAAACCATTATGTAATGAAGATTTAAATATACGTTCCAAAAAAGCAAAATTAAAAAATTATAAAAAAGCAAGTTTTTACATATTATAGGTGTCTTTAATGGAAGAATTTTTAAAAAAATACCATACTTCAAAAGAAGGGCTGAATTCTAGTGAAGTAACAAAACGCCAAAATCAGAATGGTCTTAATGAATTAAAAGAAAAAAAGAAAAAAAGTCCAGTTATGCTCTTTTTAGAACAGTTCATTGATGTTTTAATAGCTCTGCTTATTGTTGCAGCTATTGCAGCATATTTTGTTGGAGATGTTATTGATTCATGCGTAATTTTAATAGCTGTACTCTTAAATACAATAATCGGATTCATACAGGAATACCGTTCAGAAAAAGCAATTGAAATGCTTAAAAGTGTTACAACATCCCATGCAGTTGTTAGAAGAGAGGGACAAGTGCAAAAAATTGATGCAAAAGAACTGACTATTGGAGACATTGTAATTCTTGAAGAAGGAGATAAGATTCCCGCAGATTTAATATTGATTGAAACCAATAAGTTAAAAGTTGATGAATCCAATTTAACCGGAGAATCTGTACCTGTTGAAAAATCTCCAAAAGAAGAAGCATATATGGATTCAAATGTAACTTTAGGAAACGGAGTGGGAATTGTAACTGCCATAGGTATGGATACATCAATAGGAAAAATAGCTGAAGTAATTCAGGAAGAAAAAGGAGCAACTCCCCTTCAAAAGAAAATGGACAAACTCGGAAAAACACTTTCAGTAATAGCTATTATTGTTTGTGTATTTATATTCATTTTTGAATTATTCAGAGGAATCCCTATTGTTGAAACATTTTTAACAGCAGTTTCACTTGCAGTAGCTGCCATACCTGAAGGTTTACCTGCAGTTTTAACATTAACTTTAGCTTTAGGAATGCAGCAGTTAACCAAATCCAATGCAATTGTTCGCAGACTGCTTTCAGTAGAAACTTTAGGTTCATGTACAGTTATCTGCAGTGATAAAACAGGAACTTTAACTGAAAATAAAATGGCTGTTAGAGATGTATTTTTTTATAATAAAAGCAAATCTTTAGAAATCAATGCACTGTGTAACAATTCCACAATTAGAGATGGTAAAACTATTGGAGATCCTACAGACGGTGCTGTTTTAAAATACAGTCAGGAAAATAATTATTTTAAAGAGGATTTAGAGGAAAAATATCCCAGAGTTAATGAAATTCCATTAGACAGTAGTCGTAAAATGATGACTACCATACATGAAAATGGTGAAAAGTATTTGGTTCTCTCTAAAGGTGCACCAGAAATTATTATTGATAAATGTAAACACATAGATAACAATGGAAGTATTGAAATTCTTGATGATTCAGTAAAGGAAACACTAACTGAAAAAATAAATGAAATGAGTGATAAAGCTCTGAGAGTTTTAGGAATTGCATATAAAAATACAGCAGATATTGAAAATAATGCAGAAAATGATTTGATATTTACAGGACTTGTTGGAATAATTGATCCTCCAAAAGAAAATGTTGATAAATCAATAACTGCATGTAAAAAAGCCGGAATTAAAGTAAGAATGATAACAGGAGACCATCTAAAAACAGCCTCAGCTATTGCCCACGAAATTGGAATCCTGACAGACGGAAAAGTAATTGACGGTGAAACTCTGGATAAATTAAGTGATGAAGAGTACTTTGAGATAGTAGACGACATACAAGTTTATGCAAGAGTAAAACCAGAACAGAAAATGAGAATTGTTGAAACTCTAAAGCAAAAAGGCGAAATTGTTTCAATGACTGGAGACGGAGTAAACGATGCTCCTGCACTTAAAAATGCATCTATAGGAGTAGCTATGGGATCAGGTACTGATGTTGCAAAAGAATCCGGAGATATGATTATTCAGGACGACAACTTTGAAACAATAGTAACTGCCATTCGTGAAGGGCGTAAAATATACGACAACATTAAAAGATTTGTCAAATTCCAGGTATCAACAAATGTCGGAGCTATTTTAACAATTGTCGGAACAAGTATTTTCATGCTTCCGGTGCCATTTAACCCTGTACAACTGCTTTGGATTAACATTGTAATGGACGGACCTCCTGCCCAAACTTTAGGAATGGAAGGCAGCGAAAGAAATATTATGACAAGACCGCCTGAAACAGGAGATATTCTGAATAAAAAGGTATTGATAAAAATATTTATTGCAGGTCTTGTAATGGCAATAGGTTCAATAGCACTGTTCAGCTACAAATTGGCAATTGGCGCAAGTCAAAAGCAGGCAATGACTGTAGCATTTACCTTATTTGTAATGTATCAGTTATTCAATGCATACAATTCAAAATCAAATTCCACCAAAAAAAGCACCTACCTTTATTTGGCCATTATAGCATGTTTCATATTGCAGGTATTGATTGTATATATACCTGAGCTGCAAATAATATTCAGAACAACCAGCATCGGACTTACAGACTGGATACTGATATTCATAATTGCAGCTACAATATTAGTGTCAAACAGAATAGCAAACAAAATTGTGGTAGAATGAAAAAACTAAACATCCTCCTTATTGGCGGAACAAAGGACGCAAGCAACATAACAAAACACATAAAGGAAAAATATGATTCATATATTCTGACTACAACAACTACAGAATACGGATCAAAATTAGCTATTGAGTCTGGAAGTGATGACACAATAGCTAAACCACTTTTAAAAGATGAATTCATAACACTTATTGAAAATAATGAATTCAATCTTTTAATTGATGCAACTCATCCTTATGCATCACATATCACCCAAACTACTGTTAGCCTATCCAAATTATTCAGCATAGCTTATATTCGCTTTGAAAGACCACCATCAAACCTTGATAATGTTGACACATCAAGAGTTCGTGAAGTAACTTCCCTTGATGAAGCAGGACAATTAATAGCCAGTGATTTTACTTCCGGAAATGTACTGCATCTTGCAGGAGCAAATACTATGGAAGCTATTTTAAAATATGTTCCGGTAAACAGGTTTTATGCAAGAATTTTAAAAGTTCCCAAATCTCTGGAAAAATGCAAAATGCTGAATCTTCCTGAGGAACATATCATACCAATGAAAGGTACATCCAGCTTAGAGGAAAACCTAAAAATAATTGAAGAAACACAAGCAAGTGTTATGATAACAAAAGAAAGTGGTGATATCGGAGGAGTAACTAATAAAATTAATGCTGCTAATTTAAAAGATATAGGTGCCATCATGTTAAAACGTCCAAAAATCAAAGATTTAAATAAGAAAGACATTGTTTCTAATTTAGATGAATTGGACGAAAAAATAAATAACTATTTTTAAATGAAAAAGAACGCCGAGACTGGGATTTGAACCCAGGCGGAGAAACTCCACAGGATTTCAAGTCCTGCGCCTTACCAGACTAGACTATCTCGGCATGATAACAGAAAAAATATTTAGAAAAAATCTAAATATTTATCCTTTAAGTTCTATTTCAATACTTACATTATCCGGAACATTAACTTTCATGACTTGTCTCATAGCACGTTCGTCAGCACCAATTCCAACTAAACGTTTATGAATTCTAAGTTCCCATTTTTCCCAGGAAGCTTTTCCTTCTCCATCTGGAGATTTTCTTGTAGGTACTACTAATTTTTTAGTAGGTAATGGGATAGGACCAGACAAATCAACACCAGTTCTTTCAGCGATTTTTTTAAGTTGATCACAGACATAAGCTAATTTTTCTGGATCAGTTCCTGTAAGCTTAATTCTTGCTTGATGCATTATTATCCTCCAAAAATAAAAATAAAAAAGAAAGGAACAACTCCTTTCTTTTAATTAACTACTTACAAATCTATTTAGCTGGGGTAACGTCAATACATAATCCAGCAGCAACAGTTTGACCCATATCCCTAATAGCAAATCTACCCATTTGAGGGATTTTTTTAGCGTTTTCGATTACCATAGGTTTGGTTGGTTTAACTTTTACGAATGCTGCGTTACCAGTTTTTAAGAAGTCAGGGTTTTCTTCAGCTACTTGACCAGTTGCAGGGTCTAATTTTGCAGTTAATTCTAAGAAAGTACATGCAACTTGAGAAGTGTGACAGTGGAATACAGGAGTGTATCCAACAGTGATTACACCAGGGTGTTGTAAAACAACAATTTGTGCATCAAATTCTTTAGCTACAGCAGGAGCATCGTCTACGTGACCAGCTACGTCTCCTCTTCTGATATCGTTTTTACCTACACCTCTTACGTTGAATCCGATGTTGTCACCAGGTTCAGCAGTTTCAAAGGTTTCGTGGTGCATTTCGATAGATTTTACTTCTCCGGAAGCTCCAGCAGGTTCGAAGATTACGTTTTCTCCTTTTTTCATAACACCAGTTTCTACTCTTCCTACAGGTACAGTACCTACACCAGTAATGGAGTAAACATCTTGAATAGGGATCCTTAATGGTAAGGATACAGGTTTTTCAGGAGCAGCTAAATTATCTAAAGCTTGCATTAAAGTGTCACCTTTGTACCAGGAGGTGTTAGGACTTGCATCTTTAATGTTGTCTCCTTCAAATGCAGAAACAGGGATGAAAGGAACATCAGCAGGGTTGAATCCAACAGTTTTAATTAAAGCAGATACTTCGTCTTTTAATTCGTTGAATTTTGCTTCATCATAATCTACTAAATCGATTTTGTTGATTGCAACGATTAATTGGTTAATACCTAAAGTTTTGGATAAGAAAACGTGTTCTTTGGTTTGTGGCATTACACCGTCGTCTGCAGCTACTACTAATACACCAGCATCTGCTTGGGAAGCACCAGTAATCATGTTTTTAACGAAATCTCTGTGTCCAGGACAGTCTACAACAGTGTAGTCGTATTTTTTGGTAGAGAATTTTTGGTGAGCAAGGTCGATAGTTACTCCTCTTTCCCTTTCTTCTCCTAATTTGTCCATAACAAATCTGAATTTGTTTTCTCCGTCATCTAATTGTTGTTCAGCGATTGCACCTGCTTTTAATAACAAGTGTCCAACTAATGTGGATTTTCCGTGGTCAACGTGTCCGATAAATGCTAAATTAATATGTTCTTTAGTTTTTGCCATAATAATACCTCTTTTCGTATAAATCGAAATAACATTCATTAAGCTTATAATTTTAGCTTAATTTAAATTTTAATTATTCACATATAAATATGTAATGTTTTTTTCGTAATTTCAAATAAAAAATATAAAAAAATTAAAAATTAAATTTTAATTATCCTACATAATGTTCAGGACCATAAGGTTCTGGAGATAAGCCTTTTCTTTGCCTAATCTCTTTAACGATTTGATTTTGCATTTCACGTGGTAATCTTTCAAATCCAGACATTTCAGTAGACCATAAACATCTACCTTCAGCAGCGGATCTGATATCTCCAGCAAAACCAAACATTTCAGCTACAGGAACTTTAGATTCAATAGTAGCCATGTCTCCTTCTTGACCCATGTCAACTATTTGACCTCTTCTGTTTTGGATTTCCCTGGTACATGGACCCATGTAATCTTGTGGAGTGTTAATGAACACTTTTTGCATAGGTTCAAGTAAAGTAGGACCAGCAGACATCATAGATGCATAAATTGCATTTCTAATAGCTGGCAATACTTGTGCAGGTCCTCTGTGAACTGCATCTTCGTGAAGTTTTGCATCGTGAAGTTTGAATTTTAATCCCATAGCTATTTCTTTAGCTAAAGGTCCGTCATTAAGTGCAGATTCAAATCCTTCAATTAAAAGCTCTTTTACTTCATCTAAGTATTGGATACCACGAGTAGCATTAATGAATAAGCTTCTGTTGTAAACATCCCATACTTTTCTTGCTTCTTCTTTATCCAAACCGTATTCCATGAAGTCATTAGCAGATTCTTTACCTTTAACTTTACCTTCTTTGAGTTTTCCTTCTTGTAATGCTTTGAAAAGTTCATCTTCTAAAGGTTCAACAGTAATGTAGAATCTGTTATGTTTGTTTGGAGATTTACCTTCAACTTGTGGAGATAATTGAGATACAGTTTCTCTGTATACAACAATAGGTTCTGAAGTTTGGATTTCCACACCTTTTTCTTTAATTCTGTAACTGATAACTTCCAAGTGAAGTTCTCCCATACCTGAAACTAAGTGTTCACCGGTTTCTTCGTTAATTTCAACTTTAATGGTTGGGTCTTCTTTAGCTACTTGCCTTAATACTTCAATTAATTTTGGTAAATCTTTAGTATTTTTAGCTTCTACAGCAACTGTAACTACAGGTTCAGAAATATGATCTAATCCTTCAAACTCTTTGATTTTATCTTCAGGAGAACAGATGGTTTCCCCAGCGATTGCACCTTTTGCACCAGCAATATATACAATGTTACCTGCAGGTACAGCATCAGTGTTAACTCTTTCAGGTCCGAAGTATACACCTACTTGCTGAACTCTGGATTTGGAATGAGATCCAACTAAGTAAACTTCAGTACCTTTTTCAATTGATCCTCCGTAAACCCTACCGGTAGCAATTTCACCAGCATGTTTATCTACAGATACATTAGTAACCATTACAGCTAAAGGTCCGTCAGGACTTGTAGTAATCATACCTTGACCTGCAGGAGATTCAATGTCACCTTCCCAGATATTAGGTACCCTGTATTCCTGAGATACTTTAGGAGAAGGTAAGTGTTCTACTACCATACCAAGCAATACTTCAGATAATGGCACTTTTTGAGCTAATTCTTTTTGTTTATCTTCATTACAGTAATCAATGATGTCTTTGAAGTTAACTCCAGTTTCTTGCATCATTGGAACGTTAATAGCCCAATTGTGATAAGCTGAACCGAATGCTACACTACCATCAGTGAAATCAACAGCCCATTCTTCTTTTTTATCTTCAGGAGCCATATTTTTGATTAATTTGTTAGCTTCCATGTAAATGTTAATGAACCTTTTTTGTAATTCATCAGGTTCTAATTTTAACTCGTTGATTAATCTGTCAACTTTGTTAATGAACAAAACAGGTTTAACATTTTCTTTTAAAGCTTGCCTAAGTACAGTTTCAGTTTGAGGCATGATACCTTCAACAGCACAAACAACAACAACTGCACCATCTACAGCTCTCATAGCACGAGTTACATCCCCACCAAAGTCAACGTGACCTGGAGTATCAATTAAGTTGATTAAGTATTCTTCATCTTTGTAATTGTGAACCATTGATACGTTTGCTGCATCAATAGTAATACCACGTGCTTGTTCTTGTTCATCAAAATCTAAAAACCTTTGATCACCCGCAAGTTCTTCGGAAATCATTCCTGCACCTGCTAAAAGGTTATCGGATAATGTAGTTTTACCGTGGTCAATGTGAGCACAGATACCAATATTCCTGATGGAATCCGGTTTATACATTAAATCCTTAATTTTTGCAATCATTTTCTCTCTTCTACTCAAAGAAATCACCTTATATAAATATGATTAGTGTGCTGCTTTTGCAACTCTTTCTTTTTCTTCTTTTTTCTGTAAAGCAAAACTTCTGGAATCTTCTTCAGAAGCAAGAATTAATTCATCAGCTAAACATTCAGCAACAGATTTTCTGTTTTTAAATGCTGATTGTAAAGTTCCTCTAGTTAAAAATCCTAATGAAAGGTCTACCCTTCTTTGTGGAGAAATGTCCACTGCTACTTGGTATCCGATACCACCGTATTTAATACGAGTAGTTTCTTCACGAGGGGAAGTATTTTCAACTGCAGTAACTAAAACTTGAACAGGGTTCTTTTTAGTTCTTTTGTTGATAATATCCAATGCATCTTTTACAATATTGTAAGCTTTGTTTTTCTTACCTGAGTTGATGTGAGTCCTCATGATTTTATTCATTAATCTTTCAATGATAGATACTTTAGATTTTGCAAACTGTCTTTTTACATGCCTACCTGAAGTGTGAGGAACAAGAGTTTCATCTAAGCAGATGTATTTTACTAAACCTAAATCTTCGATTTTGACTTCATCGAGTTCCCATTTATCAAATAATTTACTCATAAAAATACCATCCTTATCTTACAGGTTTTTCTATTTTTCCACTTACCATCTCGGATAAAGCTACGTTGTTAACTTTAGATACTTTCCAACGAACTCCAGGAATATCTCCCATAGATCTTCCAGATGGTCCACCAATTCCTTCAATCATAACTTCATCGTGCTCATCGATAAATCCAATAGCTCCGTCACCTGGTGCGAAAGCAGTTAATTGTTTACCGTTTTTGATTAATTGAACACGAACACATTTACGTATAGCAGAGTTAGGTTGTTTTGCTTCTATCCCTACTTTTTCGATTACAATTCCTCTAGCTTGAGGAGCTCCTTCGAGTGGATCTGCTTTAACATCTAATCTTAAAGCTTTCCTTTTGTAATCTACATCTTTCCACTTAAAATTTTGTCTATTTTTTTTAAGTTTTTTTGCAGCAAAAAGTCCTGGCATAATATTTCCTCTAAACTTTTATTAAACATATCTAAGAATCCACCGCTGCGATTTATACAGCTAAAAATAGCTAATACAATCTAAATTCAAAGATATAACTAGTTAATAATATAATAATTAATTAGACAATTAAATTATCTAAAAATGAAGATATCATGATCTTTTATTGGAAGCATAGTAAAAAGCACACACAACTATGTTCCATTAATTGTCGATATCTTATGATGATTTATCTTTTTTAACATTAATAAAGGTATCTATTTTGACTTGTTGAAAGTCAGTTTTGATTAAATAAAAAAATATTTCAAAGATTATTTGAATATTATTTCTTTGTTTTTATTGCTTATATTAGTTTTCATCTACATACAAAATAAACTCTATACTCTGTTTTTTAGAGCAGGTATTTTTGTTGTAACAAAAACATGAAAACTGAATTTTGCAATAGCTAATTTCAAAATTAAGATAAAGAAAAAACAATAAAATTAAAGTAAAAAAGAAAGAATTAGGGGATTAACAATTGATTGTCATGAAAGAGAAATAAGAACATGTAGGAAAATGAAAAAAGCAGTAAAAAAAAAACAATGATGAATCATTAAATTACATTTTAAACAATAAAAAACCAAGTAAATCAACAATTTCTAAATTCAAAAATGAAAA
>OLHG01002298.1_pt1 | contig 10365 bp, 4 predicted proteins | sample 1605971 | NCBI WGS metagenome assembly OLHG01 (sample SAMN03283289) | human gut metagenome | biome: human-associated habitat; material: feces | host: Homo sapiens | place: Peru | collected 2012 | reverse complement strand
GGGTCCCCTCCACATCCGGCCCTGCGGGGCCACCTTCTCCAAGCAGGAGAAGGCATGGGGTTGCTCGTACTGGGCTACCGGAAAATCTACGGGATTGCCACGACAGTGTGCGCACTGTCTCGCAATGACGGCCTCGTTTTTTAGGTTACCAAATTCTCAATTTTACGTTCGTTTGAACTGTTTTTCCAATTGCTTTTTACTCAGGGTCACGCAGATGGGCCGCCCGTGGGGGCAATACTTCAGGTCCTCCCGGCTCATGACTGCCTTGACGATCTCCAGCAGCTCCCGGTCATCATTGACCCATCCGGCCTTGATGGCAGCTTTACAGGCTACGGTGTGGAGCATCTCGTCCCGGACGGTATCCGGGGCGGTGATTTTGCCCCGGAGCAGGTTGTCTGCCAGCTCCTCCACCGCCTCCTTGGCGGCATCGGGGCTCAGATCCATGGGGATCTGCCGCAGCAGCAGGGTGTTTTCTCCGAATTCCTCCAGTTCAAAGCCCAGGGCCTCCATCATGGTCAGGTTTGCCATCAGGACGGAGACCTCCCGGGGCTCCAGGCGAAGGGCAATGGGAGAAAGGAGGCTCTGGCCCAGGATGGCCTCCTGGTTGGCCTTCAGCTTGTCAAAGAGGATCCGCTCATGGGCGGCGTGCTTGTCGATGAGAAACGCATTGTCTCCCTGCTCTACCAGGATATAGGTCCGGTATAGCTCTCCCACCATGCGCCACTGAGGAGGCTGAGGCATGGGGAGCTCCTGCTGCTCCGGCTCCGGAACAGGCTCCGGAACAGGCTCCGGCGTAGGTTCCGGCATCGGCGGCTCAGGGACAGGCTTGGAAACAGGGGCCGCGGGCATCGGGACAGTCACCGCCGGGGTTGAGCCCTTGGAGGGCAGGATCACCGGGGCATGGAGCATGGGTGTGGTTTCCGGCAGCTTTTTCGCGGCTGCCTGGGCCGCTGCGGGATCCGGCTTGGGAGCCTGACGGACCGTGTCGGAGAAGGCTTTGTATTGCTCCGGAGTCATGGTCCGGAAAAAGTCCTTCTTGGGCTGGGAGGACTGTCTGGCAGGACTCTCCGGCAGAGGCTGGGAGACGGGGGGCTGAGCCGGGGCCTTGGGCTGGGGGAACCGGACCTCCGGCCGGTCCGGGGTCTTGTTCAGTGCCCCCAGGACTCCGTAATGGACGCAGTCGAAGACTGCTTTTTCGTTTAAGAATTTGACCTCCGTCTTGGCCGGGTGGACGTTAACGTCTACCGCTTGAGCGGGGATCTCCAAGTACAGCACACAGGTGGGGAATTTGCCTACCATCAGCTGATTCCGGTAGGCCTCCTCCAAAGCGGTGATGAGCAGCTTGGATTTGACAGGCCGGTTATTGACGAAGAAGGTTTGCAGGTTCCGGCTGGGCCGGGCATCGGTAGGCTTGGAGACGAAGCCGGTGAGCTTGTATTTTTCCCACTGGCTCTGCACCGGCACCATCCCGGCGGATTCCCGGCCGTAGACGCTGTAGACGGCGGCCTGCAAGCTGCCGGTACCTGGGGAGGACAGCAGAAGTTTCCCGTCCCGGATCAGCTGGATGGCGCAGCCCGGGTGGGCCAGGGCCTGGAGCTGGACGGCGGCGGTCACACGGGCCCCCTCTACCGTGTCTGCCTTCATGAATTTCATTCGGGCGGGGGTATTGTAGAACAGGTCACGAATGATGATGGTGGTGCCGTCAGGGCATCCGGCCTCCGTCTCCTCGGTGATTTCGCCTCCCTCCAAGTGGAGGCTGACGCCGGTGAGAGCCTCGGAAGGCTTGGTCATCAGGTCTACCCGGCTGACGGAGGCGATGGCGGCCAGAGCTTCCCCTCGGAACCCCATGGTGCCAATGACTGCCAGGTCCTCTGCCGTGCGCAGCTTCGAGGTGGCATGGCGGAGAAACGCCCTTCGGGCATCCTCGGCAGTCATGCCGCAGCCGTTGTCCGTCACCCGCAGGAAGGTCATGCCGCCGTTGCGGATCTCAATGGTGACCTTGGTGGCTCCCGCGTCCACGGCGTTTTCCAGCAGCTCCTTGGCCACGGAGGCAGGCCGCTCTACGACTTCACCGGCGGCAATCAGATTGGCGATATGGGGGGAAAGCTGAATGATCTTTGGCATAGCATTACCTCAAAAGGTTCAGGCTGTAGAGATTGATGAGACTGTGCATGACGATGGGGCCGTAAATACTGCCGCTTTTGGTGTAGCACCAGCTCAGGCACAGCCCGGCAGGCAAATATTGCAAAAAGGCCAGCAGCAGCCGCAGAGGGGAATAGACTCCCACATAATTCACAATGTGGATCACGGAAAAGGCGGCCATGGAGACGGCATAGGCCGCACCCATATTGACCTTCCAGAGGTTCCGGAAGAGAAGGCCCCGGAAGACGCATTCCTCAGCTACAGGAGCCAGGATCACCGTGCCCAAAAGCATCAGATAGTAGCTTCCTTTGGTCATGGCGGCGATGGAGGCATCGTTCTGGTTCACATATCCTGGGTCCAGCAGGTGCAGGCAGAAATTCATGGCTGTAAAGCTGGCCCAATAGGCCGCCAGCCCCAGCACCACCGCCTGGCAAAAGAGAGCTGGATGGGCACGGAGAGACTGGAAGGAGCTCCCCAGGAACCGATGATAGATCCAAAGAGTGGCCAGAAAATTTATCATAAAATAGGTGAAATTCACCTCTGCTGTGGAGAAGGGCCTTTTCAGAAGCCCGTTGAGAGAGGTCAGAAGGCTGGGCAGCACGATCATCTGAAAAGCGTACCAGCTCCAGCCCACCACGGTCTCGTCATGCCGCAGGGCAGGGGCGGAAAGGGAAGATCTTGACATAAGTAACAGTTACTCCAGCATTTTTCGCAGCTTATACAATGCGTTCATGGCCTCGATAGGCGTCAGAGTCTCCACCTGGAGCTTTCGCAGTTCGTCGCAGACCTGATTGCTGGCCAGGTCCAGCATACTGACCTGATCCTGGGGCTCTTTGGAGGGGCCGGAAAGGGTCTGCTGAGGCCCCTCGGCCTCCAGCTCGGCCAGTATTTCCCGGGCTCTGGTGATCACGCTGCCTGGGATCCCTGCCAGCTTGGCCACCTCAATGCCATAGCTGTCATCTGTGGCTCCGGGGACGATTTTACGAAGGAAAATCATTTGGTCCCCCCGCTTTTTTACGGCAATGTTGTAGTTTTTTACATTGGAGAGCCTGGTTTCCATGGTGGAAAGCTCGTGGTAGTGGGTGGCGAACAGAGTCTTGGCCCCCAGCTGCCGGGGATTGGCAGCGAATTCCAGCACGGCCCGGGCGATGCTCATGCCGTCATAGGTGGAGGTGCCTCTGCCGATCTCGTCCAGGATCAGCAGACTGCGGGAGGTGGCGTATTTCAGAATGGAGGCCACCTCAGACATTTCCACCATAAAGGTGGACTGGCCGGAGGCCAGATCGTCGCTGGCGCCGATCCGGGTAAATACCCGGTCTACGATGCCGATCCGGGCGGCCCGGGCGGGGACGAAGGAGCCCATCTGGGCCATGAGGACGATGAGGGCCACCTGGCGCATATAGGTGGATTTGCCGGCCATGTTGGGGCCGGTGATGATGGCAACCTGGTTGTCCCGGCCCCCCAGACTGGTGTCGTTGGGGACAAAGAGACTGTCCCGCAGCATGGCCTCCACCACCGGATGGCGGCCATCGGTGATGGAGATTTCCGGTCCCAGGCTGATCTCCGGGCGGCAGTAGCCACGCTGAACGGCCACGTTGGCCAGAGAGCAGAGGGTATCCGCGGCGGCCACGGCTCCGGCGGACTGCTGCACGGCGGCGGCCTGACCGGAAAGGTCCTCCCGGAGCTTTTGGAAGATCTGGTATTCCAGGGCTGTCAGCCGGTCTTTGGCGGTAAGGACCTGGGTTTCCAGGTCTTTCAGCTCCTGGGTGATGTAGCGCTCGCAGTTGGCCAGGGTCTGCTTGCGGATATAGGTAGGGGGCACCTGGTCCATAAAGGATTTGCTGACTTCGATATAATAGCCGAAGACCCGGTTAAAGCCCACCTTCAGGGTGCGGATGCCGGTTTTTTCCCGCTCACTGGCCTCAATGGCGGCAATGGTGCCGGAGCCGCCATCCATGATGTCCCGGAGCCGGTCGGCATCCGGGTCCGCCCCCCGGCGGATCATACCCCCCTCCCGGACGGTCAGTGGGGGTTCATCGACAATGGTGTTTTCGATCCGGTCCGCCCAGCTTTCCATGGTGTCGATGTTCTGGGCAAGACGCTGGAGCATGCCGCTCTGCGCCAGCTCCAGCTGCCCCTTCACCTGGGGCAGGGCCCGCAGGCCCCGGGCCAGGGACAGAAGGTCTCTGCAATTGACGGTAGCGGTGACGATGCGGGTCATGACCCGCTCCAGATCCGTGACCTCTTTCAGAGCCTCCTCCAGTTCGCTCCGGAGAATGGGATCTTCCACCAGGGCCTCCACGGCCTGCTGGCGGCGTGTGATCTCTGCCGGGTCCAGCAGGGGCTTTTCCAGCCAGCTTCGGAGCATCCGGCCGCCCATGGCGGTGTGGGTCTTGTCCAGGACCCACAGCAGGGTCCCCCGCTTTTCCTTGGAGCGCATGGTCTCCGTCAGCTCCAGGTTCCGCCGGGCATCCAGGTCCAGCTCCATGAAGCGGCCGTTGGTGTAGTATTGCAGCTCCCGGATATGGGCCAGGTCGTTCTTTTGCAGGGTCAGCAAAGTTTTCAGCAAGGCCCCGCTGGCGCGGATGGCCCCGGGAAAGGAGCCCATGCCCAGATCCTGGACAGATTTCCCAAAGTGCTTGTGGAGCAGCTCTTCACACTGCGTCAGCTCGAAGTCCTCGGCGGTGCCCTCATCTACGCAGCAGTTCAACCGGCGGAAGAGAACGTCGGAAATTTCCTCCTCCTGAGCGCCCTCTCCGAAGCGAAGGACCTCGCTGGGGGAAAACCGGCCCAACTCTGAGCAGACGCTGCGGGAATCCACACAGGTTGTGGAGAAAAAAGCGCCGGTAGACAGGTCGCAGAAGGCCAGGCCGTATCGGCCGCCCTGGGCGCAGATGCAGCCCATAAAGTTATTCTTGGACTCTTCCAGCATGCAGCTTTCCGTCACCGTGCCGGGGGTGATGATTCGGGTGATGTCCCGCTCTACCAGGCCCTTGGCCGTGGCGGGGTCCTCCATTTGCTCGCAGATGGCTACCTTGTAGCCCTTTTGCACCAGTCGGGCGATATAGGAGTCTACGCTGTGGTAGGGAACGCCGCACATGGGGGTCTGCTCCTCTTTGGGCTTCGACCGGTCCCGGCTGGTCAGGGTCAGATCCAACTCCCGGGCAGCGAGCTTTGCGTCCTCGTTGAACATTTCGTAGAAATCGCCCAGGCGGAAGAAGAGAATACAGTCCTTGTTCTGGGCCTTCATCTGCTGATACTGCCGCTGCATGGGAGTCAGTTCTGTAGTTGCCATGGCTTTGTCCTTTTCTATTTATAGTATCATTTCTCCGGATATTGAGGTGCCCCGAAATGGAAGCCCCTGCCCTCTTCAAGCAGGAGAGGGCATTTGTTCCGCCCATCGGCGGTTATGATTCAGCCAACTCGCCAGTTAAACTCCAAGTTGTAGCGCCAATGATACGCAGATTTGCGTAATTCCCAATTAGTTCGTCCGGGCCCTGGAATCGGACCAGACGTCCGCCCTCGGTGCGGGCGGTGAGATTATCCTTGTCCTTGCCGTCTACCAGACAGCGGAGGGCCTTTCCGATATAGCTCTTGTGGATATCCTCGGAGATGGCGTTCTGCCGGGCGCAGAGCTTGTCGAAGCGGCGGTTTTTCTCCTCCTTTGGGGTGGGATCCTCCATTTTGGCGGCAGGGGTGCCGGTGCGGGGGGAGAAGATGAAGGTAAAGAGGCTGTCGTAGCGGACCTCTTCTATGAGGGAGATGGTCTCCTCAAATTCTTCCTCGGTTTCTCCGGGGAAGCCTACGATCACGTCACTGGTCAGAACAAGCTCCGGCATGACGGATTTGGCGTAGCGGACCTTACTCAGGTAGGTCTCCCGGTCATAGTGCCGGTTCATGGCCTTCAGCACCCGGGAGGAGCCGGACTGGAAGGGCAGATGGAGCTGCTTGGCGATCTTCGGATACTTCGCCATGGTGTCGAAGAGCTTAGTGGAGGCATCTCTGGGGTGGCTGGTCATGAACCGGATCAAAAAGTCTCCGGGGAGCTGGGCGATTTGGGCCAGAAGGTCGGCAAAATCCATGCCGCAGTCCAGGTCCTTGCCGTAGGAATTTACGTTCTGACCCAGCAGCGTGATTTCCTTGCAGCCGCTTTCCGCAAGCTGGCGGCATTCCTCCAAAATGGCATCCGGGCGGCGGCTGCGCTCCCTGCCCCGGACATAGGGCACGATGCAGTAGGTGCAGAAATTGTTGCAGCCGTACATGATAGACACCCAGGCCTTCAGCTTGGAGTCCCGGACCTGGGGGATCCCCTCCGCAATGGAACCGGCTTCATCGGCCACATAAAACTGCCGCTTTTTCTTCGTCAGCACATTGTAAAGTATTTCCGGGAACTGCCACAGGTGATGGGTGGAGAATACGCCGTCCACATAGGGATAGCTCTCCTTCACCCGGGCAGAGACCTTCTCCTCTCCTGCCATGCAGCCGCAAAGGAAAATCTTTTGGGTCGGGTGGCGGCGCTTGGTGTGGGTCAGGGCCCCCAGGTTGCCGAAGACCCGCTGCTCGGCATGCTCCCGGATGGAGCAGGTGTTCATCACGACCACATCGGCCCCCTCTGCCTCCTGGCAGATGGCATAGCCGCTTTGGGTCAGATATCCCCGGAGCTTTTCGGAGTCCGCCTCATTCTGCTGGCAGCCGTAGGTCTCTACATAGGCCTTGGGGGTCACCCCCTGAGCTGCCCAGAGGGCGGCGATTTTGTCACAGAAAGCGAACTGGTTTTCCAGGGCTTCCTGGGAAATAACGGTGGTTTTTGTATTCATAGGGTTCTCCCTTGTATTCTTTTTCACCTTATAAGATACCATATTTTCCAAGGCTTTTCAAGGAGAAAATATGAGCCGATTCCGGCAACCTGCCTATAGACAACGGATGCTTTTTGTTGAATTTAACGGATGAAAAATATGCGAAACCAATTGCGTTTTAGACACATAACGTGTATAGTAAAGGTGAATATTTCTTGAAGGAAAGGAAAAGGCGCTATGAAAAGGATCCTGTCATTGCTGCTGGCGCTGACGCTGTGCCTGGGGATGCTCCCGGCGAACGTGTGGGCCGAGGCGGCGGAAGAAGCCACCAAATATGTGGAGACAACGGAAGAAACAGAAGAAACGGAGGAGACCACACTGCCAACGGAGCCGGAAGAAACGGAGCCTGCTGAGGAGGAGCCTGCCGAGGAAGAGCCGGAAGTGGTCGAGACAGAGGCGGCAGATGGGCCGGAGCCTGTAGAGACGGTGACGCTGGATCCTGTCACGGAAGTCTGGATCAATCCGGAGTACCGGGACCTGTTTTCCGAGGCGGATATTGGGGCCTCCGATATCTCCGGCTTCGAAGGAGAGGGCACCCAGTGCAGTTCTCCGGAGAAGGTTATTGAAGCTCTGCGGGAAGGCCTGGTAAACCGGCAAGAGAACCCTAGGGCCACGCTGGTCACTACCAGGGCCTACCATGAGGAGACCGGATTTTTGACAGACATACAGGATAGCCTCTTCGACCATACGGGTGCGCCCAAAGAAGGGGACTATCTGCGCCGGGATATCGGGTACAGTGAGATCAGCATGGGGATCAGCAGCATCACCCAGGACGGCGTGACCACCTGGACCTACACATTTATCCTGACTGACGTCAACTATTTCACCACCGCTGCCCAGGAGCGGGAGATGGATCAGGAGGTCTCCCGGGTGCTGTCCTCCCTGAACCTGAACGGGAAGAGCCAGAAGGAGAAAATCGATGCCATCTACAATTACCTGATCCGCAATGTAAAGTATGTCAGCGATGCGGAGCTGGCGGACGAGAGCAACGTCATCAAGTATTCCAGCTATGCCGCGCTGGTCCAGCACAACGCCGTCTGCCAGGGCTTTGCCGGGGCCTTCTACCGGCTGTGCCTGGAAAGCGGCATCGACAGCCGGATCGTCTCCAGTGACGCCATGAACCACGCCTGGAACATTGTGGAGCTGGAGGGCAGCTATTACCACCTGGACGCTACCTGGGACATCAATTGGCCCAATGCCCCCAAATACTATTTAAAAGGTACCACCTACTGGAAAGCGGAGCATAGGAGCAGCACGACAGGTGACATCAGCGAGCTGGGGGACCAGTTTGCGGATGGCAGCTTTGCGGCGGCCTATCCGGTACCGGAGGGGGATTATGAAGAAGGGGAGATGCCGGGAGTCGCATCCGGAAAGTGCGGCGATGACCTGACCTGGAAGCTGGATGGAAATGGACTGCTGACTATCTCCGGCACCGGGGCAATGTGGGATTACGATTGGGGAGAGACTCCATGGTTTTCCAGCGGCGTGAAACATATTGTGGTAGAAAAGGGCGTTACCCGGCTTGGTAATAACGCATTCCAGGTCAAAGACTATAATGTGCAGTCAGCTTCCCTGCCTGAAGGATTGCTGGAAATCGGCTCCTGGGCACTGCCTAATCTGAAGCAGAGGGATCTGCGGCTACCGGAGAGCCTGACGACCATCAGAGACAAAGGACTGTACTGCGCTTCGGCGGAAACTCTCTATCTGCCCAAAAATGTGCGGATCATTGAAGAAGACGGCCTGGGACTGATGACACCGGAAACGATTCAGGTGGACCCCGACAACCCGTATTTCAAAGTAGAAAATGGAGCCCTCTATACGAAAGACGGCTCTAGGCTGCTGCTAATGTCGGTGAATTCTGGGATCAGAGAATTTGTGATCCCAGACCGGGTGATCAGTATTGATACCGGCGCCTTTGTCAACGCCTACAATCTGCGAAAAGTCACCATTGGGAAAGGGTACACCACCGTACCCCAGACAAGAGGTGCCTTTGGCGGGTACAATCTGGAAGAAATTCAGGTAGACCCAGCCAATACTGGTCTGCGCGATATTGACGGAGTCCTATTCTCTAAGGACGGCACGATCCTGCTTGACTACCCGTCCAGCAGGCCAGGGAGCACCTACACAGTACCGGAGGGGACAGAAAAGCTCCTGCCCTATTCCTTCTGCTTCTGTCCAAACCTGACGGAAGTGGTCCTGCCAGAGGGGCTGAAAACTATGGACACCGCTCTGTGGGCCTGTCAGAGCCTGAAGACGGTGACAATTCCCAGAAGCATCACCAGCCTGGAAAAAAACGCCATTGGTTACCTCAACGGTGCGCCGGTAGAGGGCTTCACCGTTAAGGGCTACAGTGGCTCCTATGCGGAAGCCTATGCCAAAGAAAACGGGTTTACCTTTGTCCCCATCGACCCCGTCCCTGTAACAGAGGGCAGCTGTGGTGACAATTTGACCTGGAAGCTGGACGACTCTGGCACTCTGACCATCTCCGGCACCGGAGCTATGTACGACTTTGAGGAGGAGGCCCCTTGGTTGGCGCTGGAGCCTCAAAAGCTGGTGCTGGAGGAGGGAATCACCCATATTAGCGATTCTGCTTTCTACCGTTGCACGAGCTTGACAGGTACACTGAAACTCCCGGATAGCCTGACGAGCGTGGGCTATAGCACCTTCTGCGGCTGTAAGGAACTGACAGGTACGTTGGTCCTGCCGAAGAACCTGACGGACATCGGAGAAATTGCTTTTGCGGACTGTGGATTTACCGGAAGCCTGACTCTTCCGGAGGGGTTGACTGCACTCAGCGGAGAGGCCTTCCGGGGGTGCAAGGGGTTTGACGGCAAGCTGACTCTGCCTAAGAGCCTGACAAGCATCGGAGCTTTTGCTTTCCGGAGCTGCGGCTTTACCACGGTGGAGTTGTATGACGCTGTGGAAACCATTGGAACACGGGCCTTTCACGACTGCGGAAATCTGGAAAAGGTTATTTACCACGGTACTAAAGAGCAGTGGGATGCGATCACCCTTGGAGACGGCAATGAACCCCTTGTGAATGCGCTGCTTGCCGGAGAGTGGGGCTATACTGTCTCCTTCGACCCCAACGGCGGCAAAAGCAGCCTGAAGGACATGAGCATCAAATATGAAGCAAATCTGACCCTCCCGAAGAGCGGCGTTACTCGGACTGGCTACAGCTTCACCGGTTGGAATACGGAACCGGACGGCACCGGAAACGACTACGCACCCGGTCAGCGGGTGTCCCAACTGACACAGGGGGAAAGTATCACCCTGTATGCCCGCTGGACCCCCAACACTTACACCGTCCGCTTCAACGCCAACAAGGGCACCGGGAAAATGCCGGACCAGAAGGGGATCCTCTACG
>OLHG01002297.1_pt1 | contig 10375 bp, 9 predicted proteins | sample 1605971 | NCBI WGS metagenome assembly OLHG01 (sample SAMN03283289) | human gut metagenome | biome: human-associated habitat; material: feces | host: Homo sapiens | place: Peru | collected 2012 | reverse complement strand
AAAGCTAGAAGAACATTTAGAGAATTTAAATACTATGTATTAGAAAATAAATTTTTCTTTAGTATAATATGTGGAGGAGCATCTCTAGTATTAATATTAATGATATTTATAGGAATAAATAGAAGACAAAACTATAAAGAAAGTCAATTCTTTAATGTAAATGGTGTAGTATTTAAAGTAAAAGAAAGTTATTTATCTAGTATAGATTATAAAGGTAACTTAATAAATGAAGAAAAAAAATATATGATAATAAAAGTATCTATGGAAAATACTAATATAGGTAAAGTAAACTTAGATGCTAAGACATTACAATTAGTATTAGGAAGTGAATATTATTATCCAACATATTCTAAAAATGATTACTTTATAGATTTAGGAGAAGGATATAATAGAAATACATTATATTCTGGTGATATAAAAGAATATTTATTAATATATGAAGTACCATATAATAGTAATTTTAAAGATCCAGTATTTAGAATGATAGGTAGTGTAAATGTAGTAAAAGGTGAAATACAGGCTAGTACAATGAATGTTAAATTAAAACCTAAAGAATATACTACAATATCTAAAAGTGAAGCATATTCTGTAGGAGAAGCAGTTGATTTAAATAATTCTACTTTAGGTAATAGTGAATTTATGATAAAAAGTTATCAAATAGGAGATCAATTTGAAGAAAACTATGACTATTGTCTAACCGAATGTTATAAGGGAAAAAAAATAATAGTACCTGATACATTGGGTAAATATAGTAGAACATTAATTAAATTAGAAGTAGAAACTAGTATAGATGAAGATCTTTATATAAATAGATATATAACAAATAATTCTAACTTTATAAGTATATTTGGTAAAGTAATATATAAAGTAAATGGAATAGATACAATAGAAACATTTAAAGTAAAAGATTTAGGTAAAATAGATACTAAAAATGTATACTTAGAAATAAATGATGAAATAAAAAATGCTACTCAAATAAAACTAATAATGAGTATAAGAGATAAAAAATATACTATAAATCTAAAAAACTCGTAATTTTCTCTTTTCAAGTAACATATAATTTGATATAATGTTGTTACTTGGAAATGGTTCCGTAGCCAAGAGGCTAAGGCATCGGACTGCAACTCCGCGATCGTCGGTTCGACTCCGACCGGAACCTCCAAATAGTAATGAAGCCCTTTATTTTAAGGGTTTTTATTTATAATCTAAGTTTATGTATAGTTAGTGGTTGATTTTTGGACTGAAAAAGTATTGCATGACTATTATAAAAAATGGTATAACTAAATTACTGTAGATTGTTGCAGGTATATTTATACACTTGGTAGTAGTTTTTCGAACTGAAGAGCATTGCTCTTCTTTTTGCTTTTATTTAGTTCTTTTTAATCATTTACATTCTTTAATTCCAACATAAACTATATAATTTGCTTTAACCATTAAAGTATGTTACACTTATTACAGGAAAGGTGATTAAATGACATTAGTTATAATGGCCGCTGGAATGGGAAGTAGATTTGGTGGATTAAAACAAATTGAACCAGTAGGGCCTAATAATGAATTTATAATAGACTACTCTATATATGATGCTAAAAGAGCAGGTTTTAATAAAGTAGTATTTATTATAAAAGAAGAAAACTATGAAATATTTAAAGATACTATTGGTAAAAGAGTAGATAAATACATAGATGTAGAATATGTATTTCAAAAAAATGATAATGTACCAGTAGTAATCCCAGAAGAAAGGACTAAACCACTTGGTACTGCACATGCTATATTATGTTGTAAAGACATAATTAAAGAAAACTTTGCAATAATAAATGCAGATGATTTCTATGGTTATGATGCTTACAAAAAAGTAGGAGAATTCTTAGAAAACAATACTAATCAAGATGAATATGCTTTAATTGGTTACAATGTACTAGAAACAATGACTAACTTTGGTTCTGTCAAAAGAGGAATATGCGAAATAAATAATGGTTATCTAACTAAATTAACAGAAAGTATAATAGATAAAGATAATGATAAGTTAGTAGGTAAAACATTAGATAATAATAGTGATATAGAAGTAAATAATAATACTATAGTATCTATGAATATGTTTGGATTTACTCCTAAAGTATTTGAATATCTAGAAAAAGGATTTAAAGAATACTTAGATACACATGATTTATTAAAAGGAGAATATCTAGTACCTATCGCAGTAAATGAATTCTTAGAAAAAGGATTAATAGATGTAAAAGTAATAAATACAACTGCTAAATGGTATGGAGTAACATATAAAGAAGATTTAGATTTATTAAAAAGAGAATTAAATGAACTAATAAATAATGGAATTTATCCTAAAAACTTATGGGACTAGTATTGTATAAAATTAAATAATTTGATAAAATAAAACTATGAAAATAAATTCATAGTTTTTATAATAGGTGATAATATGAATAAAGAAAAGAAATATATAATATTTGGTATAGTAATGATAGTAGTATTACTTATAGGTTTTACATATGCATTTTATCAAAGTGAAATGAATAGTAATAAATCTAAAGTAACTATAGATACAGATGATATGAGAATTATATTTACTAATGGAGATGCAATAGAAGCAAGTGATGTATATGCAGAAGATAACTTAGATATAGTTAAGACATTCAGTGTAGAAAATAAAACTAAGAATGAATATAAATATAATATAGTAATAGAAGATTTAATAAATACATTCAAAACAACAGGATACTTACAATACAAAATAACAAGTACAGATGGTGGATACAACATGACAAGTTTTGAAGATGTACCAAAGTCATCAAAAGCTCAAGATATAGCACTAGCATACAGTATATCAATAGCTGAAGGAGCTATTCAAAACTATACAATAACAATACAATATCCAAATGATGCGAATATAGATCAATCAGATGATATGGGAGCCACATTAAGTGGTAAATTATACATATCTGAAGGAACAGAAGGTCCAAAACTATTAACAGAAGCAATCTTAAGAGATAATCCAACAAGAAGTACAAGAAGTAATAACAATAACGGAACAAATGATTTTTCAACACCATTTACAGAAACAACAACAGGAACATTATTTACTTCAACAGAAAGTATAACAGGAATAACTAGTACTCCAGTTAATGTATACTACTATTCAGGAAATACAACAAATAACTGGGTTAAATTTGGAGGATTTTACTGGAGAATAATAAGAACAAATCATGATGGAAGTATAAGATTACTTTATGTAGGAACAAGTCACGATACAACTACTGGAAATATAGGAAAAATTGCATTTAATACAAGTGGTAACAGTCCAAAATATGTAGGCTATAAATATGGAGAAGATACTTCACTAAATACAATAAGAAATAATACAACAGATAGTACAATAAAAACATATATAGACACATGGTATCAAAATAACTTAACAAATTATACAAAATACTTAAGTACAAGTGCAGTATATTGTAATGACAGAAGTGAAGAAACAGAAGGTTCATATACAACATCAAGTACAGATTTTGGTTTTGCATCATATAAAAGATTATATACAGATAAAACACCAACATATAATTGTAGTGATATAAGAGATGCATTCAGTGTAGAAAATACAAGTGCAAAACTAGATTACCCAATAGCATTAATGACAGCAGATGAAATAGCTTTTGCTGGGGGAACCGCATGGTATGCAAATATGAGTACACCATATGCTTGGTTTATAAGCAATAGTTCTGGAACACAAGTATCAAGGTATTGGTGGTCCTTGTCGCCTATCGACTGGATTTATGGCCGCACGAGCGAGTGGTATTGGAATTCCGTCGGTGCGCGCTTGAGCAACAACAACGTGAGCAACGCGTTTGCTGTTCGTCCTGCCATTTCTCTATCATCATGTGTTAAGGTGACTGGTCGTGGTACTGCTGATGATCCGTATGTAGTTGATTATGAAAATAGCTGTAAATAACTTTTAATCTATTTAAACAAACTTAATCATTTTTTACTTGACAAAACATATAAAATATTGTAATATTTATTATGTTGAAAAGAGAAAGAAGTGTATCCACACTCACCTGATTGACTAAGTTGATAGGTAAAATGCTTATATTATTTAAGTTTTTAAGTGGATACATTTGTATTCACTTTTTGTATATTTGGAGGTGTCTAGTATAGCTAAACAAGATAATGTTCTAATTAATGAACAAATAAAATTTAATGAAGTAATGGTAATTGGACCTAATGGAGAAAAGTTAGGTGTAAAAAAAATCGAGGATGCTAGAACTCTAGCAAATTATGCTGGACTTGATTTAGTACTTATGAGTTCATCAGGTATGCCTGTATGTAAAGTTATTGATTACAATAAATTTAAGTATGAAAAATCAAAGAAAGAAAAAGAAGCAAAGAAAAGACAAAGAGAACAAAACTTAGAATTAAAGGAATATCGTTTAAGTGTTACAATTGATGTTCATGACTTTGAAACTAAATTAAAAAATGCTAGAAGTTATGTAGAAAAAGGTCATAAAGTAAAAGTATCTGTAAGATTTAAAGGTAGACAAATAGCGCATCCAGGACTTGGAAAAGATGTTATTGTTAGATTTGCTGAAAAGTTAAGTGATGTAGGTGAAATAAGTGAATTACCAAAACTTGAAGGAAGAAGTATAAGTTTAGTCGTAGCGCCTAAAAAATAAAGAAGGAGAGATAAAAATGCCAAAACAAAAGACACATAAAGGAATAGCTAAAAAAGTAACTAAAAGAAATAGTGGAAGTCTTAAAATAGGACATCCAGGAGCAAACCATAAAACAGGAAAGAAACCAACAAGTTTCAATAGAAATCATAGAGAACAAAGTGCTTTAAGTGGTGCTGATATGAACAGATATAAGAAAGCGTTAAGGGGGTAATGTAAATGACAAGAGTTAAAGGTGGAACTGTAACAAGAGCTAGAAGAAAGAAAGTATTAAAACAAGCAAAAGGATATTTTGGAAGTAAACATAGACTATATAAAAGTGCTCAAGAACAAGTAATGCACAGTGGTAGATATAGTTTCAATGATAGAAAGAAAAATAAAGGTAACTTTAGAAAAATTTGGATTACAAGAATCAATGCTGCTTGTAGAATGAATGACATTAGTTATAGTAAGTTTATAGATGGACTTAATAAAGCTGGTGTTGAAATCAACAGAAAGATGTTAAGTGAATTAGCAATCCAAGATATGAATGAATTTACTAAATTAGTAAACATAGCTAAAGATGCTTTAAATGGTAAAGTAGAAAAAACTGAAAAAGTTGAAACTAAAAGTGAAGGTTTAGAATCTAAAACAGTTGCTGAATTAAAAGAATTAGCTAAAGAAAAAGGAATTGAAGGTTACACTACAATGAAAAAAGCAGATTTATTAAATGCTTTAAAGTAGAAGAGTAATCTTCTTTTTCATAATTTATATGAGGATAGAATGAATATAAAAGATAAAATAAAAGTAAAAAGAATTTATTTAAAGAAAAAGAAAGAATTATTGTTAAAACTGAAAGAAAACATTGAATTATTAGATTTGTCTTCTCCTAATGGTTATTTTCTTTCTTTATCAGACTTAAAAATGAATTCTATTAAAGGTTATATATCTAACAATATAACCAAAGAAGAAATAGAGTACTTAAAAGAACTTGCAATAAAAGATGGAATAGAATTTAATATTAAGTATTCTCCATATAGACCTTATGAATTAATTGCAACTACAAAATATATTAATAATAACGTAGGATCATTTAAAGTTAGAAGACTAAATAAAGGAATTACATATACTTCTATATAGTATATGTAATTTATTTTATACAAAAGTATTGACATTTCATACTTTATATGGTACAATTATGTCACTTGATGGTAATATGCACATTAAAAAGGGGGAATTAAATATGTGTACAAATAATGAAAATCAAATAAAAGCAGTATTAGGAAAGAGAATCTATGAAATTCTAAAATTAGAATATCTAGAAAGTTTAAGAAGTTATATTAAAACTCATAAATCAGTTAATCTTGCCTTAATTAATCCTACAGTTAAGATACCACTTGATTTAAGAATTAATAATGTAGTAATTGATGGAATAGTTTTAAATGTAACTAGAGAATATCTTAATATGAATGGACTAGACTTTACAGTAACTAATGGTAACGATGGTTATTTACATTTTAGTCTAAGTAGTTTAGAAGCAGAAAAAATAAATCAAAAAACAAAATAAATAAAAGGACTTATAAATCCTCATCTGGGATTTTTAAGTCCTTTTTATCAAACTCTCTATGAAGAGCGTGTGTACTCCATAATAATGCATATTTATTTTGACTAATAACAAAATCAAATTCACCGATATATTCATAAACTTTAGGATTCCAACTTAGTTTAAAATCATTTAATCCTTTATAAGGATTATTTTTACTATTATCACCTGTAATACCATTTAAATCCATAAAATAATATCCATCTTGTTTATATTTATTAATTATCATATAGTGTAAATAATGGTTAGGCAATAATCTCTTATAATCTTTAACAAATCCACTAGTAAAAACAGTAGCCACATTCTTATATTTAATAACTAAAGCACCTGCGACTATTTCACTGTTAATACCTTTCAATATTTTTTCATTTACATCTGCCATTTCTACATTAATCTCATTTAGTTTTTTATCGCTTAACATCTTCTCATTATAAACTTGTTTATTACTAGGATCTTGTTGAAAAATTTTATTTAATTTCTCGTTAATATCTAATTCAATAATAATTTCATCTTGCAAATGTTCTAGATAATCATGATAAGTAACATTAACTAAAAATAAATCTATCATATTTTTATCACTAAAAGTCTTATAAAGATATTTATAAAAATCTGGACTAAGACTTTCTTTTCTTTTAGTTAATTCATATAAATCATTTAAATTATAAATATCTCCTTTGTAAATATTTAATCCTTTTTGTCCAATTTTCTCTAAATTAATTTGTAATTTTCTATCTAAACGATCAAAACTAAAATTCTTCAAATTTAAAATAGGATTGTATTTAGGTAAACTACTCTCAAAATAAATATTATTTTTTAACTTTTGATACTTATTATTAACCAAACTATCAAATATCTTTACTGCAACTTCATTAACTTTTTTAGTATTATCTTTAACATTAACATCACTATAAATAACCATTGGATTAATTTTTATAAATGCATAGTTTCTTTTATTAAAGAATTTTCTTAAACTTCTTGAAAAGTCATTTAATAATTCTAGATCACTATAATCTAAAATAAATCCTCTAGGAGCATATCCGTATTTAACATTTAAAGAAATTGTTTTAGAAAGTATTAAACTAGCTGCGACTAAAGTATCATTTAAATATCCTCCAATATAAATATCAGTATAACCACATTTACTCATTACTTCTCCATACATACTAGTTTGATAAAAAGTTCCTAATGGGTGATTTTTAGAAAATGAGTCAAATTCAATTCTTGATATTTCTTTAATAAGCATATAATCACATCCCTATGGGGATATTATACCATATTTGTTAATTTTTTAACATTTATTATATTAATTTTTCTTTAATTATTGTATAATTGTACTATAGAGGTGAACTTAATGAGTAAAATAAAAGATATAGTAGCAAGAGAAATATTAGATTCTAGGGGAAATCCTACTATAGAAGTAAAAGTTTTTACAGAAAAAGGGAGTGTTGGAATATTTAGTGTACCTAGTGGAGCATCTACTGGTAAAAAAGAGGCTTTAGAACTTAGAGATAATGATGAAAGATACATGGGTAAAGGAGTTAGAAAAGCTGTAAGTAATGTAAATAATATAATTAAAGATAAACTTATAGGATTTAGTGTAGAAAATCAAAAAAGTATAGATGAATTATTAATTAGTTTAGATGGTACACCAAATAAAAGTAATTTGGGCGCTAATGCAATATTGGGTGTTAGTGTTGCATGTCTTAAAGCCGCTGCATTAGATAATAATGAAGAACTATTTAGATATTTAAATAAAAGAGAAGCTAAAATACCTTATTGTATGTTTAATGTACTTAATGGAGGAAAGCATGCTCCTAATAATGTAGATATTCAAGAATTTATGATTGTACCTAAATTCGATGATTTCAAAACTTCTTTAAGAGTAGCAAGTGAAATATTTCATAATTTAAAAACTCTATTAGAAGAAAAAGAATTAGTTACAAGTGTAGGTGATGAAGGAGGATTTGCACCGGATTTAGACAATAATGAAGAAGCATTAATGATACTTGTAAAGTCTATTGAAATGTCAGGTTATATTCCTGGTAAAAATGTATTTATTGCATTAGATGTCGCAGCTTCTAGTTTCTATAATAATACTAATGATACATATAGAATAGATAAAAAGAATATAACAAGAGAAGAACTATTAGAATACTACACAACATTAGTAAAGAAATATCCTATTATAAGTATTGAAGATCCTTTTGATGAAGATGATGAAGTAGGTTTTAAAATGATCACAGATACTTTAGGTAAAAAAATAAGTATAGTAGGAGATGACTTATTTGTTACTAATAAAGATATACTAAAAAAAGGTATAGAAAAAGGTTTATGTAATGCAATAATAATAAAACCTAATCAAGTAGGTACTTTTTATGAAACTCTAGAAACCATAGTACTTGCTAAGCAACATAAATATACCCCAATAATTAGTCATAGAAGTGGAGAAACAACAGATACTTTTATAAGTGACCTAGCTGTTAGTTTAAATATACCTTTTATGAAAAGTGGAAGTACTTCTAGAGGAGAAAGAATATGCAAATATAATAGATTATTAGAAATAGAAGAATTAAATACAAAGTAGTTCTTTGTATTTTTTAATGAATAGAGAAAATATACCTAAAGATAAACTTAAAATATTTTCTTTAGAACACGATTTATCTCTTTTAACTGGTATAGGGTTTGATTATATATCACATAATAAAAACATAATACTTTAACTATATATCCTACATTACCAATGATAAAATTAAAATATGTAAAGAATAAATAGTAATAATTGAAATAAATACTACTTCATGATAGAATTTAAATGTATGATAGGAGTGACTTGTATATGGAAAAAGATATAAAGAAAAATACTAAGTTAACATTATTAGTTGGAATATTAATTCTAATAGTTATTATTACAACATCTACTTATGCTTATTTTAAAACTAGAATTAAAAGTCCTGGATCTAAAATAAGTATAATGGGTAGTAACTTTAGTTTAAATATAACTGATAATAGTTTAGTAGCTTCTAATTTAACACCAATATATGATAAAAATAAATCTACACAGGCAATAAAGAAAGAATTTACTATATCTATAGGAAGTGCAGGAGTAACAAGTGCTTGTTATGATTTATATATAGATGTAACTTCATTAGGAGAAAACTTAAGAAATAAATATTTTAAATATGAATTAACTAATGGAACAGATACATATACAGGAAGTTTTAATGGAAGAACAGATGGTAGCCAAATACTAATAATAAGAAATCAAAATATAAATAATACAAATACATCTAATAGTTATACGTTATATTTATGGTTAAGTTATAGTGAAACAGAAGAACAAATAGATATACTTTCTGGAGATAGTACTTCAAGAACATTTAAAGGCAGAATACTTGCAAAAGCAGTAACTGGTACTTGTAAAGAAAGTGATACTGATCCAACAACTTATATGGCAAACTTGTTAGTTATAAATGGAAGTGCCGATGCTGTAAAAAAAGAAGTATTAAAAAATGGTACAGTTGTTTTTACAATAACACCAAATGATGGATTTAACCTTGATGAGACAACTATAAATTGCGATGGTGGTACATTAGAAGGTAATAAACTGACAATAACCAATATTAATAAAAATGTAACTTGTGTAATACAACTAGGAGAAGATGGTCCTTTTAAAGGTGGTACTTTAGCAGCACGTTTACTATTATATAATACTAATATAGAGTCTAGAACTGACTTTAGTGGTCCATTTTCTGATGATACAACTGGTACTTTATTTGTACAAAGTAGTACAAAAGATGCACAATTCACTGAAGATACTGATGGAGATAGCTTAGGAGAAGACGTGTATTATTTTTCTGGTAATCCAACAAAAAACTGGGTTAAATTTGGAAGTTGGAACAATTCGTCATCTTTTTATAAAGGTTATTATACAGAAACAAGTTCAGCATATAAGAATTATTCAACATTGGATGAATGTACTAGTGCTTCTTCTTATAATTATAATTGTACAGAAATTAAAATAAGTAGTATAAATGACGATATGTATTGGAGAATAATTCGTATAAATGAAGATGGAAGTGTAAGACTTTTATATTCGGGAACTAATTCTGAAACATCC
>OLHG01002296.1_pt1 | contig 10376 bp, 5 predicted proteins | sample 1605971 | NCBI WGS metagenome assembly OLHG01 (sample SAMN03283289) | human gut metagenome | biome: human-associated habitat; material: feces | host: Homo sapiens | place: Peru | collected 2012 | reverse complement strand
AGGCGAGAGCGCCTTCATCAGACATCGACAACTGATGGAGATCGTCAACCAGTTTGGTCAGTGTACCGACCTCCGCCTGTAAAGACGCCACCGTCTCCGGCGTGAATTTGCGCACGCCATCCTGAATGGCTTCCAGTTCACCGCGCAGCACCGCTAATGGCGTACGCAGTTCGTGAGAAATATCGGCCATAAAATCGCGCCGCATTTGCTGGTTTTTCTCCAGCGTGCTGGCGAGCTGGTTGAAGTCTTGCGCCAGTTTGCCCAGTTCATCTTCACTGGTGGGCGTTACGCGGGTAGTGAAATCGCCCGCCGCCAGTTTGTGCGTGCCATCGACAAGTCGTTTTACCGGTGCCAGCAAACCGCGCGCCAGCAGAAAAGTAGCGAGTGCCGCGAGTAACGTTGCCAGAGCGACAATCAACCAGCTGGTTTGCCGCTGTTGTTTATCGAAATTGATATCAGTATTGCGCGTTAACCGCTCAACGGGGGAGGCGATCACCGCGCCAACTTCCGCACCGTTGACCAGAATGGGTCGCCGTGTACCGTCAGGTGGAATCGGCGCTCGCGGACCAACCAGCACCTTGTTGTTTTGATCAACCACCCAGAACTGAGTACGCCAGCCGTGTGGTGGCATACCCGGGCCGGGTTTATCTTCCGAATTATCGTGTTCAAATGAACGCAGGATCTGAAAGACAAAGCGATCATTGTTGCGCAGGAAGCGCCAGTTGCCATGCTGCGCATACTGCTCGCCAAGCGCATCACTTAACAGTTGTAATCGCTGTTCATTACCATGCTTGATGTAATCAATAAAGCCACGCTCAAAACTGATACGCACCGCCCAGTGCATACTGATCAGCAAGACAATGCAGGTGGCGAAAATCGCCAGAAACAGTTTGCCGGTAATACCGGGTCGCCAGAACTTCATTGCGCGCTCCTTTTTCGCCGTGAAATAGCCACATTTTGATGCGTATCGTTCGGCACTCTGGCAAAGACAAACGCCGGAAGGGCGATGATAAACGCCATGCTAAGCCAGGTGTACATAAAGACGGTTTGTGTGGTGCCGCTGTCGACGCTGACATGCTGCGAACCAAAAAGTCCCAGCAACAGCCCGGCGATGGTGACGCCGATACTCATCGACAATTGCATAATCATCGACAGCAGACTGTTGCCGCTGCTCGCCAGGTTGTCCGGGAGATCTTTCAGCGTCAGGGTGTTCATGGAGGAGAAACGTGTCGAGTTGACCATTCCTTGTAAAAACAGGACGAACGGCAAAACGTAGTACCAGCCCAACAGAGCGGTAGTCATAAACAACAGGGTGACCAGCGACAGGCCCAGCGTGGTCGCCACCAGTACCCGACGATAACCAAAGCGATTCACTACCTGTACCACAATTCGCTTCATTCCCATGCTGCCGAGTACCATCGGGATCATCATCAGTCCGGCATGAAACGGCGAGAAACCGAGGCCAATTTGCAGGAAAACCGGTGTCATAAAGGGCAACATGCCACTGCCAATACGTCCGGCAAAGCTCCCCGCCAGGCCCAGCGAAAAGGTACGAGTGCGGAACAGTTTCAGACTGAACAGGGCGCGGTTGTTATTTTGGGCGTGCAGCAGATAAAGCACCAGTGCTACCACGCCAACTGCGACCAGGCCAGCAATCGCCAGCGGCGATAAACCTGTACCTTTACTGCCGTCCAGCGCCAGGGTTAATACCGCCATGCCAACCGCCAGCAACAGAAAGCCGGAGAGATCAAAGCGCCGCGTCTGCATGGTGTAGTTCGGCATTAACATCAGTGTGGCGATCGCGCCAATAATTCCCACCGGAATGTTGATCAAAAAGATCCAGTGCCACGATGCGTACTCCACCAGCAGACCGCCGAGCGCCGGGCCAAGCAGCGGCCCGACCTGACCGGGCAGCGTGACAAAGGTCATCGCCGCCATATATTGCTCGCGCGGTACGATTTTCATCACCGTCAACCTGCCGACCGGCACCATCATCGCGCCGCCAACGCCCTGTAACGCGCGTGCCAGCAACAGTTCGTTCAGCGTGCCGGAAAGCGCGCAAAACAGTGAACCGAGAGTAAACAGTACGATAGCGGTAAAGAAAATATTGCGCACGCCGACTTTGTCCGCCAGCCAGCCGCTGGCAGGCAGCATCACCGCCACGGTCAGCACATAAGAGACAATAACCATGTGCATATGCAACGGACTTTCTCCCAGGCTTTGCGCCATTGAGGGAAGGGCGGTGTTAACGATGGTGGTGTCCAGCGACTGCATAAAGAAGCCGAAAGCCACAATCCACAATTGCCAGCGGGTGCTGTCGGGAAGATCTGTCATTTACTCGGTTACCGCTTGTTTAGGTTTACGCGAAAAACGCATCCGCAGACGGTCGAAAAAGAGATACACCACCGGCGTGGTATACAGCGTCAGAAGCTGGCTCATGACCAGACCGCCGACAATGGTGATCCCCAATGGTTGCCGCAACTCCGAGCCGTCACCGCCCGACAATACCAGCGGCAGCGCACCAAACAGCGCCGCCAGGGTAGTCATCATAATCGGGCGAAAACGCAGCAGACAGGCCTGGAAAATAGCTTCCTGCGGCGTCAGGTTACCGTGCCGTTGGGCTTCAAGCGCAAAATCGACCATCATAATGGCGTTTTTCTTCACGATGCCGATTAATAACATGATCCCTATCAGCGCAATTAGGCTGAACGGGGCATTGAACAGCTCCAGCGCCAACAGCGCTCCGACGCCCGCCGAAGGTAGGGTGGAGAGAATCGTCAGTGGATGCACATAACTCTCGTAAAGGATACCCAGTACGATATATACCGTGGCGATGGCGGCGATAATCAGGATCACCTGTGAGTTCATCGTCTCCTGGAACACCTGCGCTGTTCCGGCAAAACTGCCGCGCACCGTCGAAGGCACACCAAGCTGGGTCATTGCGCGATCGATCGCCGCACTGGCGTCCGAGAGCGATTTCCCGGTCGGCAGGTTGAACGAAATGGTCGAGGCCGCCGATAATCCCTGATGATTCACCGACAGTGGAGCGTTCGCCGGTTGCCATTTAGCGAAATACGACAGCGGGATCGCTTTTCCTTCGTTATTGATAACGAACATTTTTTCCAGTGCACTGATGTCCTGGGTATAGCGCGGATCCACTTCCATCACCACTTTGTACTGGTTCATCGGCTGGTAAATGGTCGAGATTTGCCGCTGACCGAAGGCGTTATTTAACAGGCTGTTGGCGGCTTGCACGTCAATTCCCAATCGCGCCATGGTGTCGCGATCGTAAATAAGGTTCATCTCCGCGCCATTATCTTCCTGATCGGAGTTAACATCAGCCAGCTCTGGCAATGTCGCCAGTTTTTTGCGGATTTTCGGCTCCCATTCGCGCAGTGCCGCCAGGTCGTCGGATAACAACGTGTACTGGTAACTGGCGTTAGCCTGACGTCCGCCAACGCGAATATCCTGTACCGCCATCAGGAACAGATTCGCTCCCGGTTCTTTAGCCAGTTTTTTACGCAAGCGATCGATAATCTGTTGGGCCGTTTCGCTCCGCTCGCCGCGTGGTTTAAGGGTGATAAACATCATTCCACTGTTCACCCGTGAACCGCCGGTAAAGCCGGTGACATTATCCACCGCCGGATCGTCACGGATAATTTTCATGAAGTCCTGCAACTTACCGCGCATCGCCTGAAACGAAATACTCTGGTCAGCCTGTATCCCACCCATCAGTACGCCGGTGTCCTGCTCCGGGAAGAAGGTTTTCGGGATCGAGATATACAGCCAGATATTCAGCGCAATGGTGCCAAGCAGCACCACGCCCACCAGACGGGTATGATTGAGCACCCATTTCAGCGACTTGCCATAGCCTTGTTGCAGGGCTACCAACATGCGACCAAAGCCACGCAGTCGCTTTTGCTCGCGCGGCTTGCTGGCTTTTAGCATCCAGCCGCACATCATCGGCGTTAACGTCAGGGAAACCAGCAGCGAAATACCAATGGCGACAGAAAGCGTCACGGCAAACTCGCGTAACAGGCGACCCGGCAATCCGCCCATCAACAGCAGCGGCAGGAACACCGCCACCAGTGACAGACTCATCGACAGCACCGTAAAGCCGACTTCGCGAGTACCTTGTAGCGCGGCCTGTAGCGGTTTCATCCCCGCTTCCAGATGACGGGCAATGTTTTCCAGCACCACGATGGCGTCATCCACCACAAAGCCAGTGGCGATGGTGAGCGCCATTAACGAAAGATTATTGAGACTGAAACCACACAGGTACATCGCCGCAAACGTACCAATCAGCGAAACCGGCACCGCAACGGCGGGAATAATGGTGGCGCGACCCGAACGCAGGAACAAAAACACCACCAGAATCACCAGTGCAACTGAGATTACCAGCGTCTGCTCAACCTCTTCCAGCGACGCGCGGATAGTAGGGGAGCGATCCTGGGCAATTTGCAGATCAATTGCTGCCGGGATGGTGGATTGTAATTCCGGCAGACGGGCGCGAATGCTGTCTACCGTCTGGATAATGTTGGCTTCCGGCAGCTTGCGGATCATCAGCAAAATAGCCGGTTTGGCGTTGGTCATCCCGGCGTTGCGCACATCCTGTACTGAGTCGGTCACCGTCGCCACATCGCCCAGACGAACCGCGCCGCCGTTGTTGTAATGAATAATTAGCGGCTGATATTCAGCGGCAGTTTTCAGTTCATCGTTAGTCTGGATCTGCCAGCGGTGAGTACCATCTTCCAGCGCCCCCTGCGGTTTACGCACGTTGGCATTGCTGATGGCGGTGCGTACGTCGTCCAGCGAGACGCCCTGATTAAACAGCGCCTGCGGATTCAGCCCGACGCGTACGGCGGGCAGCGAGCTGCCGCCAACATCGACATCACCGACACCGTCGATTTGCGAAATCGTCGGAGCCAGCTGTGTCGAGGCGAAATCGTACAGTTCACCCTGCGAATAAGTATCGGATGTCAGCGTGAGGATCATAATTGGCGCATCCGACGGGTTCGCTTTGCGATAGGTCGGACGGCTGGGCATCCCGCTGGGTAGCAGACTTTGCGCGGCGTTGATCGCCGCCTGCACATCGCGCGCTGCGCCGTTGATATCCCGGTCAAAATCAAACTGCAAAATAATGCGCGTGCTGCCGAGCGAACTACTGGAGGTCATTTCGCTGACTCCGGCAATGCGCCCAAGTGAGCGCTCCAGCGGCGTGGCAACGGAAGACGCCATTGTTTCTGGTGACGCACCGGGCAGCGAGGCGCTGACCATGATCACCGGAAAATCGACCTGCGGCAGCGGGGCGACTGGCAGCATACGGAAACCCAGTATGCCGCACAGGGTAATGGCGACCGACAGTAAAATCGTCGCCACCGGGCGGTAAATGAAGAGGGCAAAAAACTTCACTTACGCCTCCTCTTCATGACGGGCAAAACGGCTTTTGGTCCACAATGCCAGACGGTCGAACAGCAGATAAATCACCGGCGTGGTAAACAGCGTCAGCACCTGGCTGACAATCAGACCGCCGACCATGCCGATACCTAACGGACGACGCAGTTCCGCGCCGACCCCGGTACTCAACATCAGCGGCAGCGCACCAAGCAGAGCCGCCAGAGTGGTCATCAGGATCGGACGAAAACGCAACAGACAGGCCTGGTAAATAGCTTCGCGCGGCGACATGCCTTGCTCGCGCTCAGCAGCCAGCGCGAAGTCGATCATCATGATGGCGTTCTTCTTCACGATACCGATCAGCAAAATAATGCCGATAATGGCAATCACATCCAGTTCGCTACCGGCAATCATTAACGCCAGCAGCGCGCCGACCCCTGCGGTGGGTAGCGTCGAGAGAATGGTGATCGGGTGAATAAAGCTCTCGTACAGAATGCCGAGCACGATATACATCGCCACCACCGCCGCGACAATCAGCCAGACAGTGCTGCCCAGCGCCGACTGGAAGGCGAGGGTGCTGCCCTGGAACTGCGTGGTGATATCCACCGGCAGATTCAGCGTCTTCTCTGTGTCCATAATCGCTTGCACCGCATCGCCCAGCGAATAGTTATCCGGCACGTTAAAGGAGATAGTCGTTACCGGGAACTGATCCAGATGGTTGATGGAAAGCGGCGCAAAACGCTGCTCAATTTTGGCAATTGAGCTTAACGGCACCACGCCACCGTCGCTGCTGGTCAGGCGAATGGTATCCAGCGCCGCGAGGCCTGGGGTATTTTCGGTGTTGTGTTCCAGCACCACGCGATACTGGTTAGCCTGAGTATAAATAGTGGAAATCAGTCGCTGACCAAACGCGTTGTACAGGGCGTTATCGACATCCGCCATGCTGATCCCCAGACGGCTGGCGCTGTCCCTGTCGACATTGACATACGCCACCAGCCCTTTGTCCTGCCAGTCGCTGGAGACATCAGAAATCTGTGGCAGCTGCTGGAGTTTTTCCATCAACTGTGGCACCCAGGTACTGAGCGCATCCAGTGACGTGGCCTGCAAGGTAAACTGGTACTGGGTGCGGCTGACCTGAGTATCAATAGTCAGGTCCTGCGTTGGTTGCAGGAAGAGATCGACGCCCGGCACTTTATCCACCGCCGTTTGCAGACGGGCGATGACTTTTTGCACCCGATCATCACGTTCATCCAGCGGTTTGAGATTGATCTGTAAACGCACACTGTTCAGCGACGGGTTAGTGCCATCAACGCCAACAAATGAGGTCAGACTTTGCACTGCCGGATCCTGCAAAATCACGTCCGCGACCTGGCGTTGCCGCTGGGCCATATTGGCAAAGGAGCTGGATTGCGGTGCCTGCAAAGTGCCCTGAATAATGCCGTTGTCCTGCACCGGGAAGAAACCTTTCGGAATGAACACCCACAGCAGCACGCTAAGCAGCAGCGTGCTGAGCGCCACGCTTAAGGTCAGCCACGGATGATTCAGCACTTTCGCCAGTCCACGACCATAGGCGGCGATTATCCTGTCGAACATTTTCTCCGAGGCACGGGAGAAGCGGTTCTGTTTACGCAGCGACTCCTGGCTGAGCATCCGCGCGCACATCATCGGTGTCAGGGTCAGCGACACCACCGCTGAGATCAAAATCGCGACTGCCAGGGTAATAGCAAATTCGCGGAACAGTCGCCCGACGATATCGCCCATAAACAGCAGGGGGATCAATACCGCAATCAGCGAGAAGGTCAGCGAGATAATGGTAAAGCCGATTTCACCCGCGCCTTTGAGCGCCGCCGCCAACGGTTTTTCGCCTTTTTCGATATAGCGGGAAATGTTTTCGATCACCACGATGGCGTCATCGACCACGAATCCGGTGGCGATAGTTAACGCCATCAACGTCAGGTTATTGATTGAAAAATCGAGAAACACCATGACCGCAAAGGTGCCGATTAACGACAGCGGTACAGCAACACCGGGAATGATGGTCGCCGGAATATTGCGCAAAAACAGGTAGATAATCATGACTACCAGCGCGATAGCCATCATCAGCTCAAACTGGGTATCGTCGACCGATGCGCGGATATTGGTGGTACGGTCAGAAAGTACCGTCACCTTCACCGATTTCGGCAGACTCTCGGTGAGCTGTGGTAGCATCAGCCGGATGCTGTCGGCGGTGGAGATAATGTTAGCACCGGGCTGGCGCTGAACATTCATCACAATGGCCTGTTCTTTGTTCGCCCACGCGCCGAGCCAGCTGTTTTCTGCTCCTTGCTCTACGGTTGCGACATCGCCAAGACGAATTGGTGCGCCGTTCTGGTAGGCGATGATTAGCTGGCGATACTCTTCGGCGGATTGCATCTGGTCGTTCGCGGAAAGCGTGACCGCGCGGGAAGGGCCGTCGAGACTACCTTTAGCCGAGTTAACGTTAGCGCCGGTAATAGCGGTGCGCACGGTTTCGCTGGTCAGACCGAGGGCGGCAATCGCCTGAGCGTTAAGTTTGACGCGAACAGCCGGACGCTGCCCGCCGGAAAGTGTGACCAGCCCGACGCCGGAAATCTGCGAGATTTTCTGCGCGACGCGGGTTTCCACCATATCTTCCACCTGGGTTATCGGCATGGCGGTTGAGGTGACAGCGAGCGTCATGATCGGTGGATCTGCCGGGTTCACTTTGCTGTAAACCGGCGGGTTAGGCAGATCGCTCGGTAGCAGGTTGGTCGCAGCGTTAATCGCGGCCTGCACTTCCTGCTCGGCGACATCGAGCGGTAATGTTAGCTGGAACTGTAAAGTGATAACTGACGCACCGCCGGAACTTTGCGACGACATCTGTTTCAGGCCAGACATCTGCCCGAACTGGCGTTCGAGAGGCGCGGTAACGGCAGAGGTCATGACATCCGGGCTCGCACCTGGATAAAGCGTGACCACCTGAATGGTTGGATAGTCCACTTCCGGCAGCGCCGAAACGGGCAGGGCGCGATAACCGATAATCCCGGCGAGTAAGATCGCCACCATCAGCAGCGTGGTGGCGACAGGACGCATAATAAACAGGCGCGACGGGCCGCCTGTGCTGCTCGGGGGTAACACCTGCATCAGGAGCGTGCTCCTTTTTTCGTGTCTTCGCGGCTGGCGGCTTTTTCTTCCGGAGTAGTGGCGCTCTGGGCTTCCACCACTTCCACTTTCGCCCCTTCGGTCAGGCGATCAATTCCGTCCGTCACTACGCGGTCGCCCGCAGAAATACCTGCGCGGATCACCACTTTCTGACTGTCCTGAATGCCCGGCGTCACCAGATGTTTGCTGACCTTGTTTTCGCTATTCAGCACCCAGACAAAATGGCCTTCGTTGCCCATTTGCAGGGCGGCGGTTGGGATCACCACGGCGTTTTGTTCGGTGTCGACTAACATGCGTGCGTTAACAAACTGATTGGGAAACAGCGCATCATCCTGATTATTAAAGCGTGCTTTCACTTTAATCGTACCGGTAGTGGCATCGATTTGGTTATCAAGGCTTAACAGTGTGCCTTCACTTAATTTCTTCGAGTTGGTGCGATCCCAGGCTTCTACCACCAGCGGTTTTCCGGCTTTTTGCGCCTGCACAACGGTGGCGATATCGCTTTCCGGCAGAGTAAAGACCAGATCGATAGGATGTGTTTGGGTGATCACCACAATCCCGGTGGTGTCGCCACTGGAGATTTGGTTACCAACATCAACCTGCTTGAGACCAACGCGACCATCAACTGGTGCGGTGATACGGCTCCAGTCGAGTTGCAACTGCGCGCTGGCGACGCTTGCTTCATCAGCCTTAATGGTGCCTTCGGTTTCACTGACCAGCGCTTGTTGGGCATCCAGTTCCTGACGAGATACGAGATTGGTTTTTGCCAGTTGTTGATAACGCGCCAGGTCACGGCGGGCGTTGGCGAGCGTGGCTTTATCTTTTGCCAGTTGGCCCTGGGCTTGTGCTAATGCAACTTTGAACTGGCTTGGGTCAATTTCTGCCAGTAAATCGCCGGCTTTGACCTGCTGGCCTTCCTGGAAATGTAACGCCATCAGTTGACCGTCCACGCGGCTGCGCACCGTAACAGTATTAGCGGCGGTAATGGTGCCAAGCCCGGTGAGGTAACGTGGAACAGCCTGTTCTACTGCGGTCGCCGCCTGAACAGGAGCTAATGGGCCGGCACGCATACCACGGCGACCACCCGCTGGCGATTGCTGCGCTTGTTTCGTCGCCCCAGGGGCTGCACTCTGGGAGTCATTGCGGCCTTGCCAGAACCAGAATGCGGCGATGGCGGCGATAACCACCACGATTACGATTACCCAACGGGATTTATAACTGCCTTTCATCGTTAAGAGTTTCTCTTCCTGAAACGTTTCGCGGAATGATACTAGTGTAGCCAGCCAATAAGGGAGAAAAATGGAGGAATTATGAAACACTGTCGGGAATCGTCTGAATGACGGGCACTTTTGCGAGCACGCATCCAGTAATAACACATGAAACTATTTTATCTACGCGTTAGCGATAGACTGCTTGCATGGCGAAAGGAGATAAGCCGACGATTTCAGCGGGACGCTGAAACGGGAAAGCCCCTCCCGAGGAAGGGGCCTTAAATAAGGAAAGGGTCATGATGAAGCTACTCATCATCGTGGTGCTCTTAGTCATAAGCTTCCCGGCTTACTAAGACTACCAGGGCGGGGGAAACCCCGCTCAACCCTCATTCCTGAAAGTATGCCTTCACGGTCCAATTGTCAATCCGCAGACTTTGCAGTCTGCGATCCTGCCAGCAAATATTCTTTGCGAGTCGTTACGCAATAATCACACTTGAAACTATTTTATCCGCAAGTCAGCGATAGACTGCATACAGGGCGAAAGGAGGTAAGCCGAAGATTTCAGCGGGACGCTGAAACGGGAAAGCCCCTCCCGAGGAAGGGGCCTTAAAT
>OLHG01002293.1_pt1 | contig 10393 bp, 9 predicted proteins | sample 1605971 | NCBI WGS metagenome assembly OLHG01 (sample SAMN03283289) | human gut metagenome | biome: human-associated habitat; material: feces | host: Homo sapiens | place: Peru | collected 2012 | reverse complement strand
CTTTACCAGTTTCTAGAATTGAAAATGATACTCTTCTTGCTTGTTTGTTATTTGGGCCTGTGTATCTTGCCATAATATATCTCCTTTCTTTTTTTGCTTCTGAAAGGAATATCTTTCTTTTTATAGGGAGTTCTAGGATACTTTCGCTATGCAGCAAAATAGTTACTAGTAAAAAACACGTTATAAAAATAAGATATCGCTGCCAAAATGCATTAATATTATATAATTAATAAATGTAATAGTCAAGGAAAATATCATAAAAAAGTAATTAAATTTTATCTTGGTAAAAAATGTTATGTTAAAAAAGTGTAAAAAAAGTGTAAAATGTCTTTTAATGTCGAAAATTTATGTTATACTTATTGTGAAAATGATGGTAGCAGGATGGTAATCTTAAATAATAGGCTTGAATCAGACTAGAATATGGGGGAGAAGAAAGGAAGACGGATATGAAGAAAAAGAAAATTAGTAAGTTTGGTAAAATTCTATTACTATTTTGTATGATTTTTTCTCAAGTTGCTAGTCCAATAAAGGTATTAGCAGATGAAATAGTTCCTAGTTATAATCTTGAACTTGTTGTTAATTCTGATGATGATTATGTTATAACAAGTAATGGTACTAAGGAATTAGATGAAGAAAAAACATATATTTTAGAAACTGTAAGGTCTTTTACTTATGTAGATGGTACAGTTAAAGATGATGTAATTAGTTATGAAAAAGTATTAGGTTCAGTATTAAATACTGGTGTTGTTATTAGTCATAATGATTATGATTATAATGGAGTTGCTCTTTTAAATATAAGAGTTTATGATGTTAAAAATGAAGAAATAGATTTAAGCACATATACAGAAGAAGATTACAAATTGTTATTAACTACAGAAGATGTAGAAAAAATAATGGAAACATCATTTGAAAAAAATATTACAGATAATTTAGCAGGTTTAACTTATGAAGTTACTGGAGATAACGTTTTATGTGAAGAAAATAAATGCATAGTTAGTGTTATTCCTAGTGAATCAGAAGTAACTACTAATGAAGTTAATATTTCTTATACATTTGCTTTTGGAGATACTAATCCAGATAAAGTTTATCGTTATTTAATTTATGTAAATGATACTTTAGTTGATAGTGATGTATTAGGCATTGATAGTGTTAATTTCTTAGTTGATTATGCTAGAGTATTAGGTGGAGTATATAATATTAGATTTGATATTATTGAAGAAGAAACTAATAATAAGATTACTTCAGAAAGTATTGAATTTACTTATGAAACTGAAGATGTAGTAATCAAGGATTACTTTGATAATATTGATGATATTAGATATGCTGTATTTAGTTATTCTGTACTTACTGAAGAAGAAAGAGTAGAATTAGGTAATGAATATAGATATTTAGATAATATGCTTGCATATGTTTTTGATAGTTCATTAGAAAATAGTGATATTTATGCTGATTATAATTTATTTGATGATAATAATAATAGATATCATGTAATTGGTTCATCAAATTTTACAGGTGTATTTGTTAAAAATGAAAATACATATACTGTTGCAAATTTATATAATGAACTTAATGAATTACAACTAGATGACTTAAAATATAGTGTTACTAAAAATAATGAATTAGTAAGTGAAGATGCTTTGCTAGAAAATGGTATGGTACTTAATGTTAATTATTATGGTGAAGTATTAAGTTATGATTTATTAGTTTATGGTGAAGTTGATGGCGGTTTAGTTGAAGAAAGTGATTTATCAGCATTTATTAATAAGTTATTAAATAATAATATTAGTTTTTATGATTATATTAATTTAGATATTAATGGTGATGATAAAATTGATATTAAAGATATTTCATTATTAGGATATAATGTTTATGTTGGTGAATATACTAGTAATATTCTAGAACTTACTGATAATGTTACTCCTAGTATTGTTAGTAATACTAATGAATTATATGTTGGTGAAAGTTTTGAAGTAACTTTAATGCTAAATGGATTTGATAATGATTATATTAATTTAATAAGTGGATTAATTAATTATGATAAAGATGTATTAGCATTAACTAAAATAGAACTTTTAAATGAAGAGTTTGTTGGTAATAGTTTAGATAATAGATTTATTTATGCTAGTATTGATTCTTATAATGCTAATAAAGAAGGATTAGTAAGATTAACTTTTACTGCTTTAAAAGAAGGTTTAGGAAAAGTAAGTGTTAGTGATGTTAATTTACTTGCTGATGGTAATAGTTTTGGAGTTAGTGCTAGTAATACTCTAGAAATTAAAGTTAATAGATTATTACATACTAATAATTTCCTTAGTGCTTTAACTAGTTCGGTAGGTAACTTTGATAAGGTATTTGATAGTAATGTATTAGATTATACTTTATATGTTGATAGTTGGGTAAGTAAAGTAACTATTAATGGTGTATTAAGTGATGAGTTTGCTACAACTGATGGATTTAGAGAATATGCTTTAATTGGTGATAATACTAAGATTAGTATTAATGTTACTGCAGAAAATGGTGAAGTTAGAACTTATGCTATTAATGTTGTTAAAGTTTATAAATCTTCAAATAACAATTTAAGTAATATTATAATAAGTGGTTATGAAATTGATTTTAATAAAGATATACTTGAATATAATATTGAAGTAGGGTCAGATGTTAACTCACTTGATATTAGTGCAATAGTTGAAGATGGAAGTGCTTGGGCTAAAATCGAAGGTAATGAAAACTTTAAAGAAGGTAAGAATGAAGTTAGAATTACTGTATACGCACAAGATGGAACAACTAAAACTTATAAGTTAATTGTTAATAAGAAAGCAAAGGTAACTCCGGTAGTTGATGATAATGATGATGAAATTGAAGTTACTGATAATAAAACTGAAAAGGTTATAATTATTATTTTAATTATTCTAGTTGTTTTGGGATTATTATATTTAATCTTTAAGAAAGATGATGAAGATGAACCTGTTATTCAAAAGTTAGAACCTAAGAAAGATAATAGTAAAAATGATGATAAACCTAGAATAGAACAAGTAAAAAATAATAATAATAAAAATAAAAAGAAAAAATAAAGAGAAACTATTTCTCTTTTTTTTATTTTATGATATAATTTTTATGATAGGGAAGGTGTTATAAGATGAATAATAAAGGTCAAGCACTTGTTGAATTTGTTCTTATTTTACCTGTCTTTGTTTTTATATTATTTATTATTATTGATTTTGGTATGATTATTAATAGTAAAAATAGTTTAGAAAATAAAAGTGTTGATATTATTGAAATGGTTAAAAATAATGAAAGTATTGATGATATAAAGATGCTTTATAGTGATATAGATATTGAAGTAAAAGAAGATAATAAATATTTGAGAGTTACTTTAACTGAAGATGTTAAACTTATTACTCCAGGATTAAATAGAATATTATCTAATCCTTATGAAACGAAAGTAGAAAGGATTATTTATAATGATTAAATTAAATAATAAAGGACAGAGTTTAGTGTTATTTATTTTAATTCTTCCAATATTGTTACTTGTATCTATATTAGTATTTGAGATAGGTAATGTTTATACTAGTAAGAGTGAATTAGATGATATTAATTACTTAGTTATTGATTATGGATTAGACCATATTACTGAAACTAATTTAGAGGAAAAATTAATTGAATTAATTAAACTAAATAGTAATGATTTATTTTATATTAGTGTTAATGTTGAGGATTCTAAAATTAATGTTACTACTAAAAGAAAAGTTAAGGGAATACTTAGTAAGAGTTTTGATATCTTTGAAGTTGTTTCTAATTATGAGGGTTATATGGAAAATGAAGATAAGGTTATAGGAAGGGTATGATTTTATGATTAGTAGTGGTGGTAAAATTATAAGTGTTAGTTCAGTTAAGGGTGGTGTAGGAAAAACTACGACTGTTCTTAATTTAGCGGGTATATATTATTTGCTTAAGAAAAAAGTATTAATTATGGATATGGATTTATTTTCTGGTGGAATATCAGCACTTCTTGATTTAAAGAATAAGAAAGATATATTTATGTTAGTAGATAGTATTAGTAATAATAGATTTACAAATTTATCTGATTATGTAACACATTATAATAATAATATTGATGTACTTGCTAGTCCTAAAGATCCTAGACAAGCATTAAAGGTAGAAAGTAGATATTTACCTATGATTTTAGAACTTGCTAAAAAGGATTATGATATAATTTTAATAGATACTAATCATATTTTAGATGCTAATAATTTAGTTTTATTAGATAATTCTTATATGAGTTTATTTTTAATTACTAATGATTTAGTGGATTTAAAGAATTTTAAGAGTATAGTTAGTATTTTTAGGGATTTAGATAAGAAAAATTATTTGGTATGTTTAAATAATTCTAGGGATACTGGTAAGGATTTTTTATCTATGTTTGATATAAAAAATATTATTAAATGTAATATAGATTATATGATAAGTAGGGATTTTTATATTAAAAATATTGATAAGTATTCTTTAGATGGTGAAATATTAACATTAAATAGAAATATAGTTAGATTTCATAGTAAAGATATTGATAATATGAAAAATATGGCACTTGATTTAATTAATGATAAACATATGGAAGTTGGTGATACTGATGAGTAAAAAGCAAACGTTAATTGAGGCTTTTGAAGTAAAACCAAAGATTATTGCTCCTAAAGATGTTAAAGACTATGATGTTTTCCCTGATAAGAGATTACTTGATAATTTAAGAAATAGAATAATTCAAAATTTAATTGATGAAAATATTCCTGAAGATACTATGCTAGAACAATATATAAACGATGAAATTGAAAATTCTCTAGAAGGATATGATTTGGGATATTTAGAAAGAAATCATATATTTAATTTAATTCAAAATGAAGTTAATGGTTATGGCCCAATAACAGAGTTACTTGATGATGATTCTATTACAGAAATAATGGTTAATGGTCCAAATGATATATATGTTGAAATTAATGGTAAAATCTTAAAAGATGAAACAGTATCGTTTATTAATGACACTCATATAATAAGAACTATTCAAAGAATCGTTCAACCTTTAGGAAGAACTATTGATGCAGCAAATCCTATGGTTGATGCTAGACTTAAGGATGGTTCTAGACTTAATGCAATAATTCCACCACTTTCATTAAAAGGTCCAGTTTTAACTATTAGAAAGTTTGCTAAAAATTTGGAAAGTGCTGATGATTTACTTCGTAAGGGTATGATGACTAATGATATGGCATTATTTTTAGAAGCAAGCGTTCAAGCCAAACTTAATATTTTAATTTCTGGTGGTACTGGAACAGGTAAAACTACATTACTTAATATTTTAAGTGGTTTTATAAATGATGAGGAAAGAATTATTACTATTGAAGATGCTGCGGAATTAAAATTACATCAAAAACACGTTATTTCACTTGAAACTAGACTTGTTAATTATGAAGGTGAAGGGGAAGTAACTATAAGAGATTTAGTTCGTAATTCACTTCGTATGAGACCTGATAGAATAATAGTAGGAGAAGTAAGAGGTAAAGAAGCATTTGATATGTTACAAGCAATGAATACAGGACACGAAGGTTCACTTACAACTCTTCACTCTAATTCACCACACGACGCGCTTGATAGATTAGAAACAATGATGCTTATGAATGATATGGAACTTCCTGTTTCAGCGATAAGAGGTTATATAGAAAATGCTATAGATATAGTAGTTCAAATAGATAGATTAGGTGATGGTAGTAGGAGAATTACTTCAATTTCTGAAGTTACTGGTATGTCTGATGGTAATATAGTATTAAATGAAATATTCTCATTTAATCAATTAGGTGTTGCTAATGATTCAACTGTTATGGGAGAATTTATATTCCATAATAAAAGACCAAAAGTTTATGATAAGATTGAAAGAAAGGGTATTACTACTTTAGAACATATGTTTAAATAAAATAGAAAGGGATGATAAAATGGATATTACTTTTTTGTATTTACTACAAATTGCTATTATAGTAATAGTTATTTTGGTTATATTCCTTTTTATTAAAAGAAGTGAATCTTTAAAAAAAGAAAGAAGAATATCTAGATATTCAATTAATTCTAAAAAAAGTAATAGTATTTCTATTTGGGATAATTTAGCAAATAAGTATAAGAAATTTATTATTAAGTTAAGAAAACCATTATCAAAATCATATTTTTTAAGTTTAATTAGTAGAAGATATGAAAAGTATGTTCCTTATGGTAGTGGTAAAAAAGCAATAGATTTTATTTCACATAAACTTGTTATTGCTAATATATTTGTTATTTTAACTATTTTTACTAAGATTATACAATCAAGTAATTTGGATATCTATTTATTATTATTAGATTTTATATTAGGTTTTTATATATTAGATATTTATTTGATAATAGATAAAAAAAGAAAAAGAAGAATAATACAAGACCAAATATTAAGAGCAGTTATTATTATGAATAATGCTTTTAAAGCAGGTAGGTCAACTTTACAAGCGGTAGAAATTGCTTCCAAAGAATTAGCACCTCCGATAAATTATGAGTTTGAAAAAATGTATAAAGATATGAAATATGGACTTTCGGTTGATTCAGTATTTGATAGATTTGCTAAAAGAATAAATATTGAAGAAGCAAGATATATTTCTAGTTCTTTGACGGTTCTTAGTAAAACTGGTGGTAATATTGTTAATGTATTTTCTGCGATTGAAAGAACTTTGTTTGATAAGAAAAAACTAAAAGCAGAACTTAAAAATTTAACTGCAAGTTCTAATATGATTGTAAAGATATTACTTGCTGTACCATTTGTCTTTATTTTACTTATTTATGTTTTAAATCCTAATTATTTTGACCCATTATTTGCTTCACCATTAGGCTATATGCTTTTATTATTAATATTCTTAATTTTAATTACATATGTTTGGTTCTTACAAAAACTAATGAAGGTGAGGTTTTAGGTATGAATTATGATTTTATTAGTAAGATTTATAATAAAAGGACAATAGATAAAATACAAAGTAAAATAGATAATTTAGGTTCTTTAAATAAATTAACAACAAAGACTTTTCTTAAGAAAAGATTAATTATTTCAATTATAATATTTTTCTTATCTTTATATATCTTTGATTATGGTTATGTTATTGGTCCAATACTTACTTTTGTTTATTATGTTATGTATGAAAGAATAATTTTAGATAAGAAAATAAAAAGAAGAAGAGAACTTTTAGAAGGTGAAGCAATGCAGTTTTTTGAAGTTTTAACTTTATCTTTAGAAACTGGTAGAAATCTAGAAGAGGGATTAAATGTTACTATTAGTAGTGTTAATGGGGAATTATCTAATGAATTTAAAGAGGCAATAAGGGAAACTAAATTTGGTAAAAGTTTAAGAGAAAGTTTACTTGATATGCAAAAGAGAATTCCTTCGGAATCTATTAATAATATTGTTATTGCACTTACTCACGCGAATATGTATGGTAGTAGTATAATTAATACAATGTATAATCAAGTTGATTACTTAAGAGAAAAGAAGAAAATGGAAATAAAAGCAGAAATATCTAAAATTCCAATTAAGATTAGTGTTGTTTCAGTTATATTCTTTATTCCATTAATACTTTTAATAATTTTAGGACCAATTGTTTTATCTTATATTGGTTAATTTGTAAATAAGAGAATTAATATGTACTTTTAATTCTTTTTTTGTTATAATTATTATGTGATAGATATGAAAGAAACAAAAAAGATAAGGGTTAAAGTAAAAAAAAGGAAATTAAAAGTTAAGAATTTGTTGTTATTAATTCTAATTTTAATATTACTAGGTAATTTTGTATATTATGTTTTAAATATTAAAATAAAGAATATTTATGTTTTAAATAATGAATTAATTAGTGATAGGTTAATTATTAATAATGCTTTACTTGAAGATTATCCTTCATATATACTTACTTTTAGTAAGAGAGTAGAAAAGAATATTTTAAAGAATAATCCTTATATAAAAAGTGTTTCTGTTTCTAAAAAGAAATTAGGTATATATATATATTTAGTGGAATATAAAAAAATTGCTATATATAAAGATAAAATATTACTTGAAGATGGTAGTTTACAAGATAATACATATGATGTTAATTATTTACCTATTATTATTAATGATATTAGTAATGTTTATGATTATTTTGTTAGTTCATTTACTAAAGTTGATGATAATATATTGACTAAAATATCTCAAATTAATTATGACCCAAATGAGGTAGATAAAGAAAGATTTTTACTTTATATGAATGATGGTAATAGTGTATATATTACTTTATCTAAAATAACTAAATTAAATAAATATGATAGTATTGTTAGTCAAATGGAAAATAGAAATGGAATTATATATTTAGATTCTGGTGATTATATTGAATTAAAATAAATTTTTAATTCTTTTTTATAATATGAAAAAAACTAGTTAATCTAGTTTCTTAATCTTTGTTTTATTATTATTTACATATGATATACCTTTATTTATAGTATCAAGATAATTATTTATGGTATTATAAGTTTCTATATCAGTATCTTTAATCATATTAGCATAGTTTATTGCAGATTTTATTTCACTTTCATATTTTATTAATATTTCTCTTAATTTTTTTAGTTCTTTTTCTTCATCTAATATAATTTTATTATATTGTTCTTTTGAATATTTAAGAGTATCTAATTTTTCGGTAATTTCTTTAATACTATTAACTATTATTTTAATAACTAAAAGGAATGCTAGTATACTTGATGTTATAGGAATCGTTATATAATCATAATACTTATTGTTTTCGTCAGTAATTTGTTCTTTATTATTTTTATCTACTTTTATAGTTTTAATTATATAATAATCTTCATTATAAAAGTCTTCGTTAGATAATGATTTTTTTTCTTCTTTTTCAGTTTTGCTATCCATATCTAAATTTTTAAAATCTAATAAATCTATATCTTCCAAAGAAGTAATTGAGGTATCTTTTAGTATATAAGTAGTAACTTCTCTAGAAAAGCCAGTTAAATTTTTCTTATATGGACTATATTTAGTTATAATTACTTTATCACTATAATCATCAGAGTAGAATTGTGATTCAATTTCAGTTTTATTAGTTTTAGTATTTTGAGTTGTTATTGTAGTTAAATAAACATCTTTACTATTAAGTTTCTTTGCTAAACGATTACCACCAACATAAGCACTTCCAATAAGAGTAAAACTAAGTAGAATAGACATTATTTTAGAAACATAAAATGATGGTTTGCTACAGTCTTTGATTAATCCTTTATATTTTTTTATTACTTGGGTATTATTATGGTTATTTTCAAAAGAACTAATTATTTGTGAATTAATATCAGATAATACATTTAATATATCTTTAATATTATCTTGTATTTCTTCTTTATCAGTAGCATTAATAATTGAATATAATAATTCATAATCTACATAACTTGAATTAAAACCTTTACTATCTAATTCTTGTTTTCTTTTTAGTATTTTGATATTTTCTTCGTTATTTAAGTTAATATTTTCTAATTCTTTGGATATTATTTTATCTAAATAGATACTATGTTGTTCGTTTTTTGTAAAGAAATCTAATAATTGATTATTACCTAGTTTTATTTCTTCTTTTATTAAGTAATATGATACTTGATAAAGGTTTTCTGTTAAGTCTTTAGTAAATGTATAATCTAATGTAGTAGTATTCTTTATTTCATTAAGTAAATCAATTAGTTGTGTTTTTATGGTATTTAATTCATTTTTTTCAATTTTTTTATTAAGAATACTTATTTTTAGTAATTCAATAAGGGCATTTACTTTAATATATACTTCATATTTAATTAAGTTATCTTGAATTAATTTTATTTTGTTAATGGCATTTTGATAATTTTGTGTTAAATAATCTTTTTGGAATACAGTTCCTCCACGATAACAATTTGCTAAATCATCAATATTATTATCTTCTAATTCAGTATTTATTTTTTCAATTACTTCTTCGTATTTAGTGGTATTTAAACCTGATGATTTTAATTTAGTTATAATTTTTTTAGTTTTATATAATTCACTTTCATATATATTTGCTAAATCTTTTTCCATTTTCATCCCCCCAGAAATTGTAATTTATATTATAAGTGTACTTGTTATTAAAGTCAATAATTGTTTACTAAAAGTTATAAATTAATTTTTTTTTCTAAAATTTACGAATTTGTATTGTCAAAAATTATTTAATATGTTATATTTATATTGCTTACTTTTTACGGCGATGTAGCTCAGCTGGCTAGAGCGATTGGTTCATACCCAATAGGTCGGGGGTTCGATCCCCTCCGTCGCTACCAATATGAGTAATAATAGATAGAAATATCTATTTTTTTTATACAT
>OLHG01002292.1_pt1 | contig 10394 bp, 19 predicted proteins | sample 1605971 | NCBI WGS metagenome assembly OLHG01 (sample SAMN03283289) | human gut metagenome | biome: human-associated habitat; material: feces | host: Homo sapiens | place: Peru | collected 2012 | reverse complement strand
GTATTTAGGCCAAAGGCTTTATTTTAACTCTCTATGTCATCTTAAATGGTATTAAAACAACAAGAACTAACATTACTTAGTAATGTAAGTTTTAGATTTATGTCATCTTAATATGCTGATAATAGTTAATATAACGAAAGTTAAAAACTTATATCAAAAAAATATGGAACCGTTCCATATTTTTTTATTGCTTTCTACCACAGTTTTTACAATATTTAGAATCATCATCTATTTCTTCACCACAATACTTGCAATATATATTTTTTTCTTCGCTTAAACCTTCTTTTATTACAGATATAGTAGTTTTTAATGCATCTTTTGAAATATCAGTTCCTGTATCTACAATATTTTTTAAATCTTTTTTGTTGTCATCAATTACATATTTCGTTGCTTTTATTTGTTTACTCATGAATTTTGCTTTAAATTTAGGACTAAATATCATTAATAAAACAAACACAAAAACTAATATAAATACAACTATAGCAATTCCAAACATTATATAAAACATTGTATCTAATTGACCGAATGCACTATCAAAATTTTTGTCATATGGTCCTGGTAAAACATTATTATTCATAAATTCCTCCTTGTACTTTAAAAAAATTATATCATATAATAGTTAATTAAACAATATCTAAAAAATATGATATACTATATATAAGGAATGATTAGTATGTTTGAAAGAGAAATAAAATTAATTGGTGAAGAAAATTTAGAAAAAATCAAATCTAAAACTGTTGCAGTAGTTGGAGTAGGGGGAGTTGGAGGATATGCCGTTGAGTCTTTAGTTAGAGCAGGTATTTCTAAATTAATTATTATAGACTATGATATAGTAGATATTACTAACTTAAATAGACAAATTATTTCATTACAAAGTAATATTGGAAAATATAAAACTGATGTTATAAAAGAAAGAATAAATAATATCAATCCTGATTGTAATGTTATTACTATTAATACTAAATTAAATGAAGAAAATCTATACCTTTTATTTAATGAAAAACCTGATTATATAATTGATGCTTGTGATACTTTAAAAGTAAAAGAAATGATTATTTTAGAGTGCAAGAAAAGAAAAATTAAATTAATTAGTAGTATGGGAACTGGTAATAAACTAAACCCTGAATTATTAAAAATAACTGATATCAGAAAAACTAGTTATGACCCACTTGCTAAAAAGATTAGAAAGTTTGTTGTTGATAATAAAATCAAAGGAAAAGTAATGGTCGTGTCTTCGGTAGAACAACCCAAAAAAATTGAAGGAGTTATTTCTTCGATATCTTTTGTTCCTCCAATATCTGGACTACTTTGTACTAGTTATGTTATTAACGATATATTAAAAGAAGACTAACTTTAACTAAAACTTAATAGTTACAAGTAAATCTTCTTTTCTTTATACTTAAATTTTTATTAGTTTTCTTTATCTCTTTGTATCTTTTTGCATCTTTGCTAATTTATCCATAATATCTTTTAAAACTAATTCATTTTTGTTGTTTTTAGGATGATAATAAACACTATCTTTTATTTTATCAGGTAAATATTGTTGACGTACATAATCATTTTTATAATTATGAGGATATAAATAATCAGGGTTACCATTAACTAAATGTTTTGGTACATTGCCAACATCTTTACTTCTTATTTCATTTAATGCTAATTCTATTGCTGCAACTGCAGAGTTACTTTTTGGAGATAGTGCTAGTTCAATTACTACTTCTGCTAAAGGTATTTCTGCTTCGGGAAGTCCTAACATTTTAGCAGATTCAATTGCAGACATTACTTTTGGTCCCATCATTGGGTTTGCTAGTCCAATATCTTCATAAACAATAACTGCAAGTCTTCTTAGAATTATATCTAGATTATCTGCTTCGATTAATCTTGCCAAATAATGCAAACTAGCATTTACGTCACTACCTCTTATGGATTTTTGAAAAGCACTAATTACATCATAATAGCCATCCTCATTTTTATCAAAATATATTTTTGCCTTGCCATTAATATTTTTTAATACTTCCATAGTAATAACACCATCACTAGTGCTATAATATGCTACTTCAAGTAAATTGTATGCTGTTCTTAAATCAGTTCCACTTACTTTAGCAATATAGGAAATACACTCTTCATCAATAGATAGATTTTCTAATATTTTTTTATCTTTAACTTTATTTATTGCTTCTTTGATATCTTCTTCTTCTAAAGGAAGCAATTCAAATAATTGACATCTACTTCTTATCGCAGGATTAATTGAATGATAAGGATTTGATGTCGTCATACCTATTAGAGTTATTAAACCACTTTCTAAATAAGGTAATAATAAGTCTTGTTTATCTTTATTCATTCTATGTATTTCATCCATTATTAATACTAAACCATTATACATTTTGGCTTCTTCGACAACAATATCAAAATCTTTTTTATTATTAATTACGGCATTTAAACTACGATATTTTAGACCTAATTCGTTTACTATAGCATTTGCTATTGAGGTTTTTCCTATTCCTGGTTTACCATATAATATCATAGAAAATAGTTTTTTATTTTTAACTAGATTATATAGTATTTTATCTTTAGATACTAAATGTTTTTGTCCAATAATGTCTTCTAATTTATTTGGTCTTAATTTTATTGCTAATAATTCTTCCATAATTTCACCTATAAATATTTTACTATAAATAGATATTTTTATCAATTGATTGTTTACTTATTGTGATTATTTGATATAATTAAGTTATAAATAAAATAAGGAAGTGGTAGTATATGGATAAGAGAATTAGTTCTAGGGGTATTATTATTAAAGATAATAAACTGCTTACAATGTTTAGGAAAAAGAATATAGATAGTAATATTATTACGTATTATGTTATTCCTGGTGGTGGTGTTGAGGAATGTGAATCTTTGGAAGATACTGTTATTAGAGAAATTAAAGAGGAATTAAGTTTAGATGTTAAAGTTAAAGAATTTGTTTGTAAATTAGAAGGAAAAGATATTAGTAATTTCTTTTTATGTGAAATAGTGGGTGGAAAATTAAAACTAGGTGGTGAAGAATTAAATTATATGACTGAATCTAACTATTATGAACCGATGTATATTCCTTTAGATAAGATAAAAGATATTAATTTATTACCTAAAGAAATAAAAGATATAATAATAAATAAATATGTTAAATAGAAAAAATGTAAAATAGATGTAATTAACTTTTAAATTATGTCTTTTTTTGTTATACTTATTATAGTGATAGTATGATAAATATAGATAGTTTAGAATTAAATAATGATAATAAGAAGATACTTGATGATTTTAAATTATATTTATTAGTCGAAGAACATTTGAACGAGGATACTACTTGTAATTCTTATTTATATGATATATATAAGTATTTGAATTATCTAGAAAATAATAAAGTTAATAATTATAAAAATATTACTTACAATGATATTTATGATTATTTAAAATATTTAGATTCTGGAGAATATAGTATTTATTCGATTGTTAGAAAGATTAGTTCAATAAAAAAATTTCATCACTATATTTCTAAAACTTATGGGATAGTAGATGTTAGTTTAAAAATAGAGTCTCCAAGATTTTATAAGAAATTACCTAATGTTTTATCTATCGAAGAAGTTGATAAGTTATTGTCTTTTCCGTTAGAGAATGAATTTGATTATAGGAACAAAGCAATGGTTGAACTTATGTATGGTACTGGTCTTAGAGTAAGTGAATTAGTTAATTTGAAATTAGAAAATATTGATATAAATGAAGGTTATGTTAGATGTTTTGGTAAAGGGAATAAAGAAAGAGTTGTTCCTATGGGAGATGTTGCTAAAAAGTATTTACAAATATATTTGGATAATTACCGAGATGGTATGAAAAAAGGTTATGTTTGTGATAACATATTTTTAAATAATCACGGTAAAAAAATGACTAGACAAGGTTTTTTATATATACTTAAAAATATTGCTTTAGAAGTAGGTATTGAAAAAGAAATAACTCCACATATGTTAAGACACTCTTTTGCTACTCATTTACTTAATAATGGTGCAGATTTAAGAAGTATTCAGATAATGTTAGGACATAGTAATTTATCTACTACACAAATATACACAAATATAAATAATGAAACTTTAAAAGAAAATTATGAATTATTTCATCCAAGAGGTTAGAAAGGAAAAGAAATGAAAGTAAATAAATATATATTTAGAGAATATGATATTAGAGGTATATATAATGTTGATATTGATGAAGAAGTATCTTATCTAATAGGAAGAGCATTTGCTTCCAAAATGAGTAAATTAGGATTAAATAAAACGTTATTAGCATATGATAATAGATTATCTTCCCCAATAATTGAAAAAAATGTTTTAAAAGGGTTACTGGATTCTGGAATAACGGTATATAGATTAGGTCTTGCTAGTACCCCAATGTGTTATTTTGCTACTAATTATTTTAATGTTAATTGTAGTATGATGATTACTGCTAGTCATAATCCAAAAGAATATAATGGGTTTAAGTTTTCATATAATGGTATTCATAATGCTTTTGGAGATTCTGTAAGAGAATTATATGAATTAATAATTAATAATGATTTCGTTAATGGAACTGGTAATATAATAGATTGTGATATAAGAAGTGAGTATATTAATTTGTTAACTGATAAAATAAAATTAGGAAATAGAAAAATAAAGGTGGTATATGACTGTGGTAATGGGACAACTAGTATTATAGCAAAAGATATATTTGATAGAATAGATGTAGAAAAAATAGCATTATTTGATATATCTGATGGTAATTTTCCTAATCATCATCCTGACCCTTGTGTCGAAGAAAATCTTACTTTCTTAAAAGACGCTGTTATCAAAAATAATGCTGATTTAGGTATTGGTTATGATGGAGATGGTGACAGAGTAGGGGTAGTTGATGAAAAAGGCAATATGATAGATATGGATAAATTTATGATTATTATGTGGAGATATCTATATGACAAAGTTGATAAAAAAGAAGGATTTTTTGATGTAAAATGCACTAAAGCACTCGAAGATGAATTAATTAAACTTGGAGTTAAACCAGTTGAAACTAGAGTAGGGAACTCAATAACTAGAAAGATTAGTTATGATGGTGATTATCCTCTTGGCGGTGAGTTATCAGGCCATGTTTATTTTAGAGATAAATTTCCTGGATATGATGATGGTATTTATGCTGGTCTTAGATTAATTGAAAGATTATCTTATACTGATAAATCACTTAGTAGTTTACTTGATGGAATAAATAAATATTATTCTACCAAAGAATTAAAACTACAAGTTAAAGATGAAATAAAGTTTGATATTATTAATAAGGTTAAAGAATACTGTGAAAATAAGAATTATAATATTTTAACTATTGATGGAGTTAAAGTTAAATTTACTGATGGTTTTGCTTTAGTAAGAGCATCAAATACTGGTCCAAATATTACAATGAGATATGAAGCAAGTAGTGAAGATAGATTAAATGAAATTAGTTTAGAGTTTAATACTTTACTAGATGAAATAATAAATAAAAACGAGTAGGGGGATACCTATTCGTTTTCTCTTGATTTAAAACTTTCACATATAGTTTCTTTACTACAAGTACAATCATCTTTATTGCAAGTACAACTAACATTAATTTCTGATAATTCACATTTTTTATCATTTTGATTATTATGACAGCAAGATGTAACATTACATTTAATATTTTGATTATTATCTTTTTTCATTATTTTCCTCCCTAAAAATAGTATTATCTATTTATTATTATTTATACTTCTTTTCTTCTACTATATAGAACTTAACATAATAGAAAATTTATAAGAACTAAGATTAAATAATTGTTTGTGAGGTGAAAATATGAAAGTAGATGTAATAGAAAGTCTTAGAGATAATATTAAAGATTTAGAAGATAGGAATTTTGAATTAGATTTTAAAATTTCTTCAGCAAGTTTATATATAAAAGAATATTTAGGAAATTTTTTAGAAGATAGAGAAATTGAAGATTTATTAAAAATATTGGACGGAAGTAGAAATGTATTTTTAGAGAATATTATTAAAGAAAAATTAAAACTAGAACAAGCATTGAGTGATACCGAAAGTACATCAAAAGAAATTATATCCGAATTAGGAAAAGATATTATTAATTTAATTAGCATAATAAATAAAAATACTGATGATTTAGAAGCAACTGAAGAAGAATTTGGTAGTTTAGATAAATGGTCTGAACTTATTGAAGAAGGTGATAAGTAATGATATATTATTATGTCGTTAAAGTTCAATTTGAAAAAGGTAAAACTAAATTTATAAAAGATTATTATTGCAATTTTCTTGAAATAGGACAATTATTTGTTTATTTAGAAACAAAACATAAAAATAATTATCAGTTAATTTCTATAAAAAAATTTATAAGGTAGGTGATAAATAGTGGAACCAGTATTAGATTATAATTTAGCATATACAATTTTTATTGGTAGTATTGCTGCATATACATTTTATGATTTTATTTTTTCAATTTGTAAAATTATTTCTGAATTTATTTGTAAAATTATTTCAAAATATTTCCTAAAAAGTAAAAAGACTAATCAATAGTCTTTTTTATTTTAAACTAAATGTTATTAACAATATTCCAACTACTAGTATTATCATTATTCCTAACACTATTCCTGCAATATTATTTTTTCTTTTCATTATTATTCAATCCCCTTTCTTGTTTTATATTTCTTTAATTAGTTTTACTATATCTTTGTCATTGATTTTTAAAATATTAATTACTTTTTTTAATGTGCTAATTTTAGTTATACTTTCTCCATTTTCTATTCTTTGTAATTGTCTTGAACTTATTTCGAGTAATTCTGCTAATTCTTCTTGTGTATAATTTCTTTTTATTCTGTATTCTCTTATTATTTCTCCCATATTTCTCTCCTAGACATATTATGTCATTTTTTTTATATTTACACCACGACATAAAAAGTCGTAATTTTGTATTGACATTAAATGTCGCATCTGTTATACTATATATGTAGACACGATATGTCGTGTTCGATTAATAAGTGAGGTAAAAGAAAATGAAAAACAGAAAACTATTAGAAAGATTTATGAAGGATAACTTTTATTTAGAAAAATTTAATATTCATTGGTATTCAGACTGGTTAGTACGACTAATTGATACTAATGGTAATAAGTTATCACTATCGACAATTAATCCGTATGTAATTACTTGTAATATAAATTCAGAGTATTATTCTAGTTATAGATTAGAAAAGCATTTACCAAGTGGTAAATATATGTGGGTGGTATTCAATGAAAACGATAGATAATTATTTACAACATCACGATAATATAGCAACAATAGTATTTGTTTTAGCATTAGTAATAAGTTTAGGTATTTTGTTTCTTACAAACTACTTAAGTTATTAATAAAAATAATTGAAAGGAGAAAAAAGTATGAATTGTAAAATTATAGTATTAAACATTATGAAGTATATAAAGAAAAAAGATAATACTCCAATGACTAAAATTCAATTTGCATTTGCTGATATTCAAAATTCAAAAAGTTATAAAGGTGTAAATGTGATTGATTCTTATTATAAAGGTCACGAAGTATACGAAAAATTATCAACTAAAGATTTAATCTTAAAACCTTGCAATGCAGAATTCAAAGTATTTAATGATTATTATAATCCACTTGCCGAAAGAAAGTTATTAACTAAAATTAATGATATTGATTTACTTTAATTATCACGATAATTCTTACTACTATTATTTAAGTAGATTTGATAGTAGTAAGATAGTCGGAGAAGATAATAATTTTGGTGATATTCTTATTGGTTTATATTTAGTTGATTATATAGACAATAAACTAGTATCTTATAAGTCCAGTTTTTCTGCTGAACTCCTTTACAAAAACAAGTACAGTTTATTGATAGAACCAAATAGAAAAAAAGGGTAACAAATATTTAAAAATATTGGTTATAAAAAAAGAATAAAAAGAGAAAGGATTAAGGTGATATTATGTTATTCGCTGATGGCGCTGCTGTTGCTAGTAATATTGATTTTACTGGTTATATTACTGCATTAACTGGTACTATTACTACCGCACAAGTTTTAACTGTACTTGCTGCCGTTGTAGGTGTCGGTATGGCATTCTTCCTAATGTGGTTGGGTGTCAGAAAAGCAACAAGAGGATTCACAACTGCTGTTTCAACTGGTAGAATTCGTATCTAGTAGTTGACTATGGACTTCTTGTCCTGAGAGTAGGGCAACTTACTCTCTTTAATTTTATTTAAGAAAGGATATTTAAAATGAAAAATAGAGAAAAAGAAAAGGAATATTGTATAAAATTTATTCAAAAATTTTTTACATTATCATCTAAGAGAAAAGAAAAAATAATTAAAAAAACTAAAAAGGTTAATGTGGAAGGTTCTAAAGAATTTGCTAAATTTTTAGAGAATATAAAAGATGTTTACGATATTGATTTACAAAATAAAATTATTGAAGATTTGAGGTGTTCTAATTGGTAAGATTTATAATTTGTTTTATTATAGCATTTATCATTTATGTATTTTTTAAGAGAAAGAAGGTTAAGTAATGATTAGTGACTGGTGTATGCACGGTCGTAAGAGAATAAGTTATTTCTTTGAGTTAATTAGATACAATAGAAAATTTAACAAAGAAAACCCTACTTATTTTAGACCTGACGGACTTTTAGTCTTTTGTGGCGGTCAAGGTACTGGTAAGACCTTAAGTGCCGTAAATTACGTATATAATCTAGCACAGATTTATCCTAAAAGTTTAATTGTTACTAATATTGATTTAAGAGACTACCCTGTAGATAACGAAAGGGTATTTAGATTCAATGATGCAACTGACTTAAAAAAATATAAAAATGGTAAAGAAGGTGTAATATTCCTTATTGACGAGATACATTTGTATTTTAATTCTTTACAAAGTAAGAATATAAATATGGATGTTATGACTCAAATAGCACAACAGAGAAAGCAAAGAATACATATCGTGGCAACTTGTCAAGTGTTTGGCCGTATGGCAAAACCTTTGAGAGAGCAATTCTCTAATGTGGTACTTTGTAAAGGTTACTTTAACTTTATACAAAAAAATGCTCTAATTGATAGAGATAGTATAGATAGTGAAGAGTCTACTGGTACTAATTTAACTGGTAAAGTAGTTCGCAACTATTGGTGGTTTAGAACTCCAAAAATGTTTGACAGATACGATACCTATGCCGTTATAAATAATAAAAACTTATCTGCTGCACTTGATGTTAATCAAAATATTTACGGAGGTGGTACAAATGCCTGATTATCAAGAAATATTAAATTTCTTAACTCAATATATGTATGTAATTGCTCCTATTAGTGTTATTTTCGTATTAGTTGAAAAAACCTCTAATATGTTAATATCATTTATTCGTGGTGATAGGAGAGTGAAATTGTAATGTTAAATACTCAAGAGTATTTCTATTTAAAAGATTATTTGATAACTAATTATTTAAAAGACTATACTAGTTATTATTGTGAATCTTATTATAATAATAGTTATCAAAATAATACTTATGATGCTATTTGTTATTTATCTAAAAATGATATGACTTTAAATAACAATATTTTATCTGGTACAAATGTTAGAGAGTGTAAGTTAGATTTTGATGTTTATAATGATACTGTTAAAACTGAAGAGTGTCAAAACTTAAGTGCTATAAATTTTTCTATCAACAGAAACGAAATTAGTTATTCTAGTTTAATTACTGCTGATATTATTTCTGATTTTAAATCTAATTATTCTATGCTAGAGTCAACTAATTTAGTAAGCACTTGCGTATTATGTGTATTAATACTATCTTTACTAATTTCATTTTTTAAAGGTGTTTTAAAGTGAAAAGTTTCTTAAACTATGCCAAGAACAGAATTCTTTATTCCTTATTTAGATTTATTATATTTTTTGTAATTGCTTATTTGATAATGTTATTTACGAAAGGAGTATAGTTATGATTATAGTTTATATTATTGGTTCATTTGCTTTATTGTCTACTATTGCTGTGCTTGAAGAAAAGGGAGTGATTAAGATTGATAAAGACAAAGATTAAGTATTTATTGATAACATTTATTTTATTATTAATTCCTAATATTAATGTAAATGCTGCTTATGTAGATGTTGACGGTATTTATTTGAATAATCAAAGTTTAACAACTACTAAATATATTTCTGCTACTGCTCCTTCTAATACTTTTAATTTTACTAGTCAAACTTCTGGCAATGTTTCTTATTATAGATTTATTTTATGTATGGATACTAAAGTTAATACTTGGTCTGATAATCTTTCTGAATTAACAGATGTTAATTTCATATATACGAATAATTCTTGTAGTTATTATA
>OLHG01002289.1_pt1 | contig 10408 bp, 10 predicted proteins | sample 1605971 | NCBI WGS metagenome assembly OLHG01 (sample SAMN03283289) | human gut metagenome | biome: human-associated habitat; material: feces | host: Homo sapiens | place: Peru | collected 2012 | reverse complement strand
GTGTACATTGGCGGCCAGCACCTCCCGCATGGCAGCGGGGGAAAGGTGGTCGTAATCGTCCGAGAAGAGCAGCCCGGCTTCCTGCTGGTTGCACACAAAGCAGTCCACCTGCTGCAAAAAGTCGCGGCGCTCCATGGCGATGCTCATGTTGGAGATGGCCGCGTAGACCCGCTTGTTGTACTTTTTGGCAAAGCGCAGCACCTGCTTGACCGTCTCTTTTTCCAGATCCAGCTCCAGCGCGATGCTGTCGCAGTCCTTGAAGATCTCGTCTCCCTGCTCTTTTAGCAGAGCGGTGAGGGGAGTGGTGTCCGGGCGCTTGGAGATGGAGGCGCATACGTCACCGTCGTTGTTGAACACGGCCAGCCAGGTGCCCATGCCGTCCTTCACGCGGCGGATGAACTGGGTGTTCACCTTGTGGTCGCGCAGCTTGTCGATGACATCCTGGCCCATGCCGGTGTCGTCCACCAGACCCACAAAGGTGGGGCGCAGCTCCACATTGGCGATGTCCTCCACGATGTTGCGGCTCACACCACCGTGTACCTGCTCGACCCGGCCGGAGTTGCGCCCGCCCGGGATGTAGGTGGAAAGGGGGTACCCCTTGATGTCCACAAAAACGGCTCCGATGACTACGATTCCCATAGAAAAACCTTCCTGCAAAAATATTTTGCCTTCATTATACCAACTCTTTACGACAGAATCCATCCTTTTTGTCATTTCGGGCCGAAAAAGCGTGCAGAAGGCCGAACTGCCTTACAGGGCGGTGTTTGCCGTCCGAACCAGGAACTCCATGGTCTGCACGGGGTACTGCCCGGCGGCGGTCTCGCCGGTGAGCATCAGGCTGGATGCGCCGTCCAGTACGGCATTGTAGATGTCGCTCACCTCGGCGCGGGTGGGTACAGCCCGGGTGTGCATGCTGTCCAGCATCTGGGTCACCACCATAAAGGGCACCTCGGCTGCCCGGCAGGCGGCAGAAAGCTGTTTCTGGCAGCGGGGCAGCTCCCACAGGGGCATCGCGTTGCCAAGGTCGCCCCGGGCAATGACCACCTCGTCCACCAGCGGCAAAAACTCCGGCAGCGCCTGCACGCCCGCAAGGTTTTCAATTTTGGCAAGGATCTTCAGCTGCGGCGCACCGGCCTCTGCCAGCGTCTGCCGCAGGCTGCGGATATCCTCAGCGCCGCGCACAAAGGGCAGCATGACCCCAGTAACGCCGCAATTGGCGGCGATGGCAAGGTTCTCCTTGTCCTCGGCGGTCAGGGTGGGCATCTGGATATCCGCCCCCGGTGCGGCCAGACTTTTGCGGCTTTGTAGCACCCCGCCCCGCACTACGGTGCACACGAGTGCTTCCGGCTCTGCGGTGTCCACCCGTGCCAGCAGCTTGCCGTCATCCAGCAGCAGCGTCTGCCCGGGCTGCACGCTGTGCACCAGCGCGGCAGGGCAGTGGATGCCCTGCGCGCCCAGACGCACGGTCTGCCCGGCGGTCAGGGACAGCGGCTGCGGCAGACGACCAATGCGCAATTCCGGCCCCTGCAAATCAATGAGCAGCTTTTTGACCCCGGCTTTGCGCAGCAGCGCCAGCCAGTCCTTGTGCACTGCCAGTGGGCCATGAGAAAGGTTCATGCGGATGCCGGTCATGCCGGCTTCCACCATCTGCTGCAAAAGCTTTACATCGGCACAGGCAGGGCCGATGGTTCCGTAAAAATCCATAATTCCTCCTGCAATTCGCGTTTTTTTCTATTGTAGCATAACCGTGCAGCAAAAGATAGCCCGGCGGCGCATAAAAAACACCGGAAGCTGATGCAAAGCCTCCGGTGTCTTTTTATGATGCCTTATGGGGTTTACTGCGATACTTTGCACCGCCTGCGTTCGGTACAAAGCTTACAGCTCCCTCTATCCCCTTTGTCCTTCTTATTTTCCGGGGCTGCTGCTTCCAGTATACTCCCCCGTGTGCCAAAAATAAAGCCCCTTCCCATGCTTGCACAAATCGTCACTGGGCAAAAGCCTTCACCCCTTGGGGACAGATTTCCCCCGACCGGGGGAAGCCTTTATTCGGAAGCACGATTTCCATGCTCTGCTTGCTTCAACAGGGCTGTGCCAGCGGCAGGGTAACGACAAAGGTGGTGCCGTTTTCGCTGCTGCTCTCCACGGTCACGCTGCCGCCGTGCAGTACGGCGATCTCCCGCACAAGGGCAAGCCCAAGCCCCACGCCGCCCATTTCCCGGCTGCGGGACTTATCCACCCGAAAAAACGGCTGGAAGATGCTCTCCCGGCAGTCTGCGGGGATGCCGGAGCCGGTATCTGCAACGCGCAGCACGGCATTCTGCCTTTCCTGCCGCAGGGTGACGCGCACTGCCCCGCCGGGACGGTTATACTTGATGCCGTTTTCCACCAGATTGAACACCAGCCGGTAGATCAGCGCATCACTGCCCACCATGCCCAGCTCCGCGCAGTCCTGCTGCAAGGAGATGTTGTTTTTCTGGGCAAGGGAGGTCAGGTCGGTCAAGATTTCCTCCACCAGCGGTGCAAGGGCGATCTGGTCGGTGCGGGAGACCGATTGCAGATTGCTCATCTCTAATAAAGTGCGCACAAGGGCGGTCAGGCGGTCCAGTTGCTCCCGCAGGGAACTGACCAACCCGGCGGTCTCGGCATCCATGGCCGGGTGCTCCTCTGTAAACAGTTCCAGCTTTGTCTGCAAAATAGCCAGCGGAGTGCGCAGCTCGTGGGCTGCGTTGCCCGCAAACTGCCGCTGCAATTCAAAAGACTGTGCCAGACCATCCAGCATCCGGTTCACCGACCGGCTCAACTGCCCGAATTCCTGCACGGTATCTTCGTCCAGACGGACGGTGGCGATGCTGTCCTGATCGACCCGCTGCGCCTGCTGCGCAAGCTGCTGCAAAGGCTTCAGCGCTCTGCCGCTGACAAAATAAGCGATGGCTGCGCTGAGGATGGTGACCACGGCGGTGATGCACCAGCCCTTGCGGCCAAAAACCACCTTTGCATCGTAGACTTCCTGTGAAAAATGCGCCAGCAGGCTGGACATTTCCTCCTGCGGGATCTCGATGGTCAACGAATCCGCACTACCGGGCTGATACTGCATCATAAAGCCGTTGAGGGCATCCATGCCGGTGGCACCGGTGCGGTATAAAAGCAGGTTCATGCACACGCAGGCGCAGGCGATGAGCAGCGCCGTCAGCAGGGTGATGCGCCATTGCAGGGACAAACGCTTCATTGTGCCTCGCCTCCGATCTCGTAGCCTTCCCCGATGCGGTTGCGGATGGGGTCGTAGCCTAGCGCCGCCCGCAGCTTTTTGCGCAGGGCAGAGATATGTACCCGGATGGAGTTGCTGAAGCTGTCCACGCTGCCGTCCCAGACGTGCTCAATCAGCTCTTCCTGACTGACCGGGCGTCCCTGATGCAGCAGCAGATATTCCAGTACACCGCTCTCCTTCCGCGTCAGCGCAAGGGTCTGACCGTCCACCGTGGCAACGCGGCTGCGGGTATTGAAGCTCAGCCTCCCGCAACACAAACATACATCCTGCTGGATGAACTTGCGCCGGGTCAGGCTGCGCACCCGGGCCTCCAGCTCTGCAAGGTGGAATGGCTTGGAAAGATAATCGTTTGCCCCGGCATCCAGCCCCTCCACCTTATCCGCGATCTCGCTACGCGCCGATAAGATCAGCACACAGGTCTCAAGGTCGTGCTGCCGTAAGCTGCGCAGCACCTGCATCCCGTCCACCTTGGGCAGGTTGAGGTCCAGCAGTACAAGGTCGTACCGCTCTGCCGCCAGCGCTTCCAGCGCGGCTTCGCCGTCTGCACAGGCGTCCACCTCGTACCCGGACAGCCGCAGCTTCCGGGCAATGTCCTCCCGCAGGGAGTGCTCGTCCTCTACCACCAAAAGACGCATCTTGTGTTCCACCCTTCCCGTATTATTGCGTTTTTTCTTCATTATAACAGATTATAGCAGACTGTGTTAAGATTCGTGTTAAGATTTTCTTAGCAGAAATTTTATCTCCCATGGTATATACTGGTGCCATCAAACAACAGGAGGCTATGATGTTCATGACAAAAAAACAGGCGCAGCTGCTTTTGCTTGCCGCCGGGGTGCTGATGCTGCTGTTCGGCGTATGGCGGGGCGAGGCAGACACCGTATTTTCAAAAGCCATCCGGCTGTGTATGGAGTGTGTAGGCATTGGATAAGAAAAAACTAAATCCCCTTGCTCGCTTCCGGGGCTTTATACAGGCCGGAGCGACCCTTTTGACCAACATTCATCTGCCCAACTTTGCCAAAGGGACGCTGTATCAGGGCAGCGGAAAATACGTCTGCGTGCCGGGACTGAACTGCTATTCCTGCCCAGGCGCTGCCGGTGCCTGCCCGGTGGGAGCATTTCAGGCGGTGATAGGCTCTTCCAAATTCCGCTTTTCCTACTACATCACCGGCATCCTCATCCTTTTCGGGGTGCTGCTGGGACGGTTCATCTGCGGTTTCCTCTGCCCGTTCGGGTGGTTTCAAGAGCTTTTTCACAAGATTCCCTCTCCCAAGCTTTCCACCAAGAAACTGAAGCCGCTGCGCTATTTAAAGTATGCTGTGCTTCTGGTCATGGTGGTGCTGCTGCCATTGCTGGCGGTCAACGAGTTGGGCATGGGCGACCCCTTCTTCTGCAAATATCTCTGCCCGCAGGGTGTGCTGGAAGGTGCTATTCCTCTCTCCCTGACCAATACGGGCATCCGCGCCGCGCTGGGCAAGCTGTTCACATGGAAAGCCTGCATTCTGCTGGCAGTCATTGTGGGCAGTGTAGTGTTCTACCGCCCCTTCTGCAAGTGGCTGTGCCCGCTGGGCGCGTTCTATGCGCTGCTGAACAAGGTCTCGCTGTTCCAGATGCGCGTAGACACTCACAAATGCGTCTCCTGCGGAGCCTGCGCAAGGGCCTGTAAGATGGACGTAGACATTACCAAGACCCCCAACCACGCCGAATGTATCCGCTGCGGGATGTGTATGAAAACCTGCCCCACAGATGCCATCCAGTATAAATTCGGGCTGGGAGATCAATCAAACACCGAAACAACAAAGGAGTAAAACCATGAAATTCAACCGTGTAACCGCACTTTTGCTCAGTCTTGTGCTGGCTTTCAGCCTTGCCGCCTGCGGGCAGGGCGCATCCTCTGCATCTTCTGCATCTTCTTCCGCTTCCTCTGCGGCAGCAGAAGGCAAGACCGAGGAGCAGCTGCTGGCCGAGGAAAACGAGATCCTTTCCGCAAACGATGCCCTGTGGGAGAAGGTGTTCTCCTCCATGGACAAAAACGTGACCGAGACCACCCTCAGCACGAACTACGGCGATTTTCTGCTGAGTGCCGTGGAAAAGGCAAAAGACCAGTTCTCGGAGGAGGAGTACAAGACCCTGACCGCCGATGCAGAAAAGATTCGGGATATCGAAAATCAGATCGCTGCCCTTGCCCCCGCAGAGGACACCTCTTCCAGTGCTGCCGCACAGGGCACTACTTTCCCCCAGTTTGAGGGCAGCGATTTAGAGGGCAACCCGGTGGACAACAGCCTGTTTGCGGGCAACGCCTTTACGGTGGTGAACTTCTGGTTCAACGGCTGCAAGCCCTGCGTGGAGGAACTGGACGACCTGAACGCCCTGAACGAGAAGGTCAAGTCACAGGGCGGCGAGGTGATTGGCATCAACACCGAGACGCTGGACGGCAACCAGCAGGGCATTGAAGCCGCCAAAAAGCTGCTGGCTGCAACGGGCGCAAGCTACCGCAACATCTACTTTGCCTCCGGCAGTGAGGCCGGTAAGTTTGCGCTGAACATCATGGCCTTCCCCACCACCTACGTCTTTGACCGGGACGGCAATGTTGTAGGCCAGCCCCTGCTGGGCGGCATCGACAAGGAAGAAAACCTTGCCGCCCTGCAAAAAAACATTGACGCCGCCCTTGCCAAGGACAGCGCCAAATAAGCTATTCTCCCCTGCCGCCTGATATGCTACCTCTAGAGTAGACAGAATAAAAACAAAACTCTGAATACTTTGGGGGTATTTTCATGTCAAGGAAGAATAAAAGCTATCCAGCAGAATTGAAATATCAGGCAGTAGCAGATTATCTGAGCGGTGCAGGTTCGCTTCGGGCTATCTGTAAAAAGTACAAAATCGGGAACAAAAAGCGACTTCAAGACTGGATAAAGTTGTATAACAGTCATAAGGAACTGAAATGTCACACAGGAGGCAGCCGTATGACCAAAGGAAGAGATACAACTTACGAGGAACGAATCGCGCTCGTTCATGAGTGCATCAAGGAGATTCGCGTCCGAAAAGACTATGAGATCTCGATTACGCTGAACGCCAGCTTCAACCAAGTGGAACAGCTCAAGGCTGTGTCAACCTACGATGGTGCGGAAATTTTTGAAGAAATTTCCGAGAAGGGGGCATAAAAGCGATGCGCTTGCCCGCAGAACTCTGCAAAATGCAAAGAAAGAAGCGTGAAACCGATGGATTTCCAAAAAGTACATGGATGACCCCGCCCGGTTCGCATCCAACTTCAGGGTTCGGAACCCGGCACGGTCTGCCAAAGTTTTTTAAGCATAAAAAACGCCGCATCGTACAAAACGATGCGGCAAAAACGAAAATCTCCCCGGTAGACATTCCTACTGGTCGGGACCCGCGCACTAAGCAACAGCGACGAGTTGCGTTAGCTGATTTTTCCGCAGCCCCTTGGCGGGGCTTTGAAAAATCAGAACGCGGCCCCAACAGCTCCTCCCTGTTTCAGCCACTGGCTGCGGTCGTCGCCGTTGCACTGGGCTGATTGCTTGCCCTGCCTGCGGCAGGGCCGTGCTGTTCGAATCCTTGACCTCTCGGATGCGAACCGAACGCTCTCCCAGCGATATCGCTTTTGTGCACACATTATGCACTGCGAGAGAAGAAAAATCAACGTATATTCGTCCATATAAAACGACCTGCCATCCCAACGGCCCTTCTTGCTCGCAGGTATGGTCTCCAAGCCGCGGATTTTCGAGATGATGCAGTTTGGGGTGTAATATGGTTGGCGGACAAGTGAGCTACAGGCCCTTGAGATGTAACTCACATGGGGTTCAGACATATCGCATCCCAATTCGCGATAAAATACGATGTACCGTAAAAGCGCAACCTCCACTCGGAAAGAATGAAAGCTGCGCTTTTGTTTTTGTCCACACAACATTTCAAAAAGGAGGATGTCTATACTTTGTGCTACACTATCCAAGCAATGTATGAATACGGCGGCATAGTAGATGACGACGAACCACAGAACTTATTCTGAGCTTAGCCAGTATGCGACCTTTGAAGACCGGTTCCATTATTTGCAACTGCATGGCACTGTCCGGCATGATACATTCGGATTTGACCGCTATCTAAACCAAGACTTCTACCAGTCCAGAGAATGGCGAATGTTCCGTGACAAAATTATTGTTCGGGACATGGGATGTGACCTCGGTGTTCCTGACCACGAGATTACAGATTGGGTTATCCGAAATGGAAAGATTATCCGACCGGACACACAAAGCAATCCATTATGGGGACGATAGCATTCTGGAACCAGCATTCATAGAACGAAGACCGGGCGATACCTGCCTATGGAAACAAAGAACGATTTGATCGTCACACAGCGGCTGAAAACATGTGTGAATTTCGAAAATTCGATTGAAGATTACGAAAAAACTGTGTATAATATGATTTGAAGGAGGGAAGATGATTATGCTTATTCGTTTTTCTGTTGAAAACTATATGTCGTTTAAGGAACGGCAAATTTTTTCTATGGCGGCAGGAAAAAGCTCCAGACATCCGTCTCATATTGTTTCGATAGGAACTAATCGACTTTTGAAGAGTAGCTTTATTTTTGGTGCAAATGCAGCAGGTAAATCAAATTTTATCCATGCTGTTGACTTTATGAGGCAACTTGTGACTACAGGCGATTCTAAAAGTGGAAGAAGCCGTGATCGATATTTCCGAATAGATCCATCTTATAGTAAACGGCCGGGCGTATTCCAGATAGAGATTGCTGCAAATAATCGATTCTATTCTTATGGATTTTCTATTGACTATTTTAAGAGAGAATTTCAGGCAGAGTGGCTCTATGACGTTACTGATGACAAGGAAGTCTGCTTCTTTGAAAGAGATATAGAAGAAGGTACAACGAAAACAGGCTTGAAGTTTCCTGCAAGTTCAAAAGATGGCATGAGGTATGAAGTATACAAAACCGATATTACTGCTAGTAAGTTGTTTTTAAGTGAATTTGCTAAGAAAGATATTGATGAAACATCTATTTTTTGGCCGCTTAAAGTTGTATACAATTGGTTCTTAAAAGTTGTTGTAGTATATCCATATAGTCATGCTATGAAACCAAACAACTTTTTTGTGAATAGCAGTGGAAACAATACAGCATTAGCGCAAATGTTAGCTGGATTTGATACTGGAATAGAGGGAATCTCTTCAGAAAAGAAATCTCTTGAAGAAGCATTGTCCTTTATGCCAAAAGAAGATAGAAGTCAGCTTATATCTATTATAGAGAATGACATTCGAGAACATGAAGAGATTCGTATGTCGATGGATGAAGGTGCTAAAAAATCTATATCCATAGGAGTGAATAACCAAAGTTTTGTTCTTTCTATGGAAAATGGAGAGTTGATGGCAGATCAGCTTATGATGAATCATGGTAACAAAGATGATTTGTTTGACCTATATGATGAATCTGATGGCACACAAAGACTATTCGACTTGATTCCTGCGTATGAAGTTGTTAAGGATGGACGGGTCATCCTTATTGACGAGGTGGATCGAAGTTTTCACAGTAAGTTGACAGAAGAATTCGTTCGGCGATACTTTGAGATAACAGAGGGCAGTGCATGTCAGATGATTTGTACGACTCACGACTTAAACCTGATGACCTTAAACCTGCTCCGAAAGGATGAAATATGGTTTGCTGAAAGAGACAATGAACATAGCACGCGGTTATATTCATTAAGTGAGTTTAAGACTAGAAATGATAAAAGCGTTTTGAATGACTATATTCAGGGACGATATGGAGCAATCCCTTGTATTTCAGAAATTGAAAGTGAGGAGGCCTAATATGTCAATTCCTCATAGACTGAATGCAGGCAATCGATTCGAGAGACCTGAAACCCAAAGTATAAAACGCGTGGTTTTTCTCTCTGTTGAAGGAGAAGTGACCGAACGACGATATTTTGAGTTTGTGAGAGAATCAAGGGAAACGCTTGGAATTAAGTCAGTAGTCGAAATCCATGTGCTACGACGTGGAGACAGCTCAAGTTCACCGGAAAAAGTAGTGGAATTGCTCGAAAATTATCTTGAAGTGAGAAATAATAATGACTTTCTTGCGGAAGTTGATAAGTTGGAACTTAAACACTACGATAAAGAATTTATTCATAAATACTTAGAAGCCCCGGATACAATCGATGTAAAAGAGAAAAGGCAGTTTGAGGGATTTCTGAAAGAGGAGCAGTTGGACTTAACATACCTTCTCTTCCTTAACAAATTCAAAGGATCTGATAACGGAGAAAACGACGTTTTCGGAATTGTTATTGATCGTGATGCCGGAAATCACAGTCCAGAGAACATGGCAAGGATTTTCGATGAATGTGACGAGAAAGGGTATCGATGCTTTCTTACAAATCCAAGATTTGAGTTTTGGCTGCTGCTTCATGTTGCAGATGTAAAGTCTGAGTATCCAGATGAACTTGAAAAAATGCTTGACTTCAATGATGAAACTGTAGACAAGCACTTGCTTGAGAAAACGGGCGGCGGAAAAAAGATACAGAGAAAAACATTTGATACTTATTTTCTTCCGAATATTGATACGGCAATCGAGAGAGCTAATGGATTATGCACCTCGCGAAACGAACTTTTAGATCAGCTCGGAAGCACTCTTGGCGAACTTTTTGAACTGCTGCGAGAATAAGAAACCAAAATTATTTCAGCGCACTGGCTTAGCGGCTAGTGCGCTTTTCTTTTTGAGACATGAGTGAAGAAACCAGCTAAGCTGGTAGAATAAAAGCGGCTTTAGCCATAGACAAAGAGAGACCTCCCCGTAAAATAGAGTGCAGATTTGCCAACCACATTCTAGAAACAGGGAGGTTTATCTTTAAAATCCGGGCGACTGCGATGGGCAGTCCGGCTATGGTGTTTCCAAGCTGGATTCCATTGTAGAAGAAGTTGTCCGGCAGATCTTCGCACAGTTCCGCGAGGTTTCCCGGAAGAAGCTGCTGGAATCGGTCAAGACCAACGATGCCGCCCGCATCCAGAAGAAAATCAAGAAAATCCAGAAAGACTTGGAAGCCAAGCAGAAAGAGCTGGACGACCTGAAAGCCGAAACCATATTCGCTTTGTGCTGAAGTGCCTTGCAGAGAACAGCAGCCCGATCCGAAA
>OLHG01002288.1_pt1 | contig 10410 bp, 10 predicted proteins | sample 1605971 | NCBI WGS metagenome assembly OLHG01 (sample SAMN03283289) | human gut metagenome | biome: human-associated habitat; material: feces | host: Homo sapiens | place: Peru | collected 2012 | reverse complement strand
GATATTCTATAAAAATAAAACTCACACAAAGTGTGAGTAATTCTCTCAATGGAGCAGATGAGGGGAGTCAAACCCCCGTCTCAGCCTTGGCAAGGCCGAATTCTAATCGTTGAACCACATCTGCAATGAATATATATTTATTATATTAAAAAAATATTAAAAAATCAACTGTTTTTATTAAAAAAAATTAAAAAATAATGTATAATAGGTATTAGGTGATAATTTTATGTTTGAGAATTTAAGTGATAGATTGCAAGATGTGGTTCATAAGATTAAGGGCTACGGCAAAATAACAGAAGAAAATATTAGTGAAATGATGAGAGAAATTAGACTTTCTTTATTGGAGGCTGATGTTAACTATAAAGTAGTAAAAGAGTTTACAAATAATGTAAAAGAGAAGGCTCTAGGAGAAGAAGTTAATAAAAGTCTTAATCCTGGGGAGTTGTTTGTTAAAATTGTTAAAGATGAACTTACTGAGTTATTAGGTGGAGAGAATACTCCTCTTAATATTAGTGGTAATCCTGCTACTCTTATGTTAGTGGGTCTTCAAGGAAGTGGTAAAACTACTACAATTGGAAAACTTGCTAATTATCTTAGGAAAAATAATAAGAAAAAACCTTTACTAGTAGCTTGTGATGTATATAGACCTGCTGCTATTGACCAGTTAAAACAAATTGGTAAGGAACTTAATATTGAAGTTTATTCTGAAGGTAAGGGTAATCCTGTAGAAATATCTAAAAATGGCATTAAATATGCTAAAGATAATGGATATGATTATGTTCTTATTGATACTGCGGGTAGATTACAAATAGATGAATCTTTAATGGATGAACTTATTAATATTCAAAAAGAAGTTAATCCTGATGAAACTATTTTAGTAATAGATTCAATGATGGGACAAGATGCTATTAATGTTATTAATGGCTTTAATGATAAGATTAAACTTAGTGGTGTTATTTTGACTAAACTTGATGGTGATACTAGAGGTGGTGTTGCTTTGTCAGTTAAGCATCTTACTAATCTTCCAATTAAGTTTATTGGTGTTAGTGAAAAGATGGATGGTCTTACTCCTTTTTATCCAGAGAGAATGGCCTCTAGAATACTTGGCATGGGAGATATTTTATCTATAGTAGAACAAGTACAAAGTGAAATTGATGAAAAAGAAGCAGAGAAGACTGCTAAAAAGATGATGAAAGGTAATTTTGATTTAGAGGACTTTTTAAATCAGCTTAATCAAATAAAAAAATTAGGCCCTCTTGAGAATCTTTTAAAATTACTTCCTGGTGCTAAAAAGATGGGACTTAATAATATTAATATTGATCCTAAGATTATGAAGAGAACTGAAGCTATTGTTTTATCAATGACTTTAGAAGAGAGAAGGGATCCTAGTATATTAAAGGCTAGTAGAAAAAAGAGAATCGCAGATGGTTCTGGTACTACGGTTACTGATGTTAATAAACTTCTTACACAGTTTGAAGAGATGAAAAAAATGATGAAAATGATGGGAAATGGTAATTTTAAAATGCCATTTTAGGTGTTGATATGAAAGTACTTACTATAAAGGAACCTTGGGCTAGTTTGATTATAAATGGTTACAAAGAGTATGAATTTAGAGGTTGGAAAACTAATTATCGTGGTAAAATTCTTATTCATGCAGGACTTACTTTAGAGAAAAATAATGCTGTAAAGTTTAATGATTATAATCTTGATTATGGCAAAGGTGAGATAATAGGAGAAGCTTATATTACTGATTGTATATTAGTTACTGATGAATTTGAAAATAAATTATATAATATTAATCCTTTAGTATATGGAAAGAGTGAACATTCAAGAATTTATGCTTGGAAGTTAGAGCATGTTATTAAATATGATAAGAGAATATCTTGTAAAGGAAAATTGGGACTTTGGAATTTTGATATTGATATTAATAAAAACTAGACTTCTTTACTATCTATCTATGTTAATAATTCATATTATAATGTAGATAGGAGGATAAATTATGAATTTTAGTGATGGTTTTAACCAAGGTATGTATGATGGTGATATCGATATTAATATAACTAATACTAATCAAAATGTTAATGACAATACTAATATGAATTATAATAATGTTGGTGCATCAATGATTGGTGGTTCTATAATGGGAGGAGTTACTTCTCCAGTTGTAGAAACTCCTAGAGAAAGAGTTGTTTATAGAAATATTTATCATACAGTACCTCATGTATGTCCTATAAATACTAGAATTGTTAATAATCATATTTATAAACATACTTATCAACCAAGATATACCTGCTGCGAAGAGAATACAGTTACTAATGAACAATGCGGTAGCTGCTGTCAATTTAAATAATTTATTGTTTTAAGAGCGTTTAGCTCTTTTCTTTTTAGCTAATAATGCTATAATTATAGAGAGGTAATTAGTTATGAATGAGAAAATTAAAGATGTATTAGATAGACTATCTAAATCTAGGTTTAGAAGTGGTTTTCATTTAAAAGATAAAGATGTATTATATATTAAAGATAAAGGAATTGATAAAATTAGAGAACATGCTTATGATTTTATATCTAAGAGAATTGTTGATACTTCTAATGTTACTGATGGAAAACAAACGCCAATGAAGGGGCATCCTGTTTTTATTGCACAACATGCTACTGGTACTTGCTGCAGAGGATGCTTAGAAAAATGGCATCATATAAATAAAAACAAAAAAATGGATAAAAATGATATTGATTATGTAGTTAATGTTATTATGTTTTGGATAGAAAATGAAATGAAAAATAAGTAAATGTTTTACAAAAAAAGAAATATATCTATGTGATATGTTTTTTTAGTACTTTTGTTTGCACGAATAGGTGTTTCAAATTTACTCTGTGGTTATTTATAAATACTTATAATTTATTTTTTGAATTAAAAAAAGAATAAAATAATGTTGACTTTAACCTACCAAATAGTATATACTTTGGCTGCAATTGCAAAGTTAAAAATTAATTAATTTTTTGGGAGGTTTTTATTGAAAAAAATTTTGTTTTTTGTACTTTTAATATTTATGATGTGTAATGTAACTAAGGCTAATGAAACAACATTGATTAAAGACAAGTTTGATAATACACATACATATTATTATGATTCTAATCAAGGGAGATATAGGTATTTACTTACTAGTAAGTATATCTTTGAGGATAGTGTAGCTTATTGTATTGAACTTGGTAAACCAATAGATAGCTTTAATTATGTTTTTTCAAGTTCATTTGATGGTAGTAATTTAAGTAAAGAAGATATTGATTATATTAAGTTGGCAGCCTACTATGGTTACAATTATCCTGGACATGAAAGTGATAATTATTACTTAGCAACACAGGATATTATTTGGAAGAGATTATCCAATGTTTCTGTTAAGTATATTAGAAATATGAATCCTAACAATTACATTGATGTTTCAAAAGAAAAAGAAGATATTTTATTACTTATGTCTAAGCATAATATTAAACCCTCATTCTATGGTAGTGAAATTAATATTATACGAGGTAAGGAATATGTATTAGAGGATACTAATGATGTACTTGGTAATTATTCTATTAATAATGATTTTACATATTATGATGGTAATAAACTTATTATTCAAGATAAGTTTTATGATGATAGCATTACTTTATTCAGATTAAACTACACAGATAGACAATTCTTTTTGTATTCTTCTGGAGGTAATCAAAAGATGATGTCTGCGGGTAGTTTGGATGATGAAAGTTTTGAAATAAAACTTAATTTTATTGAAGGGAGTATCAGGCTTAAAAAATTAGATAAAGAAACTGGTGATACTCCACTCGGGGATGCTACGTTAAATGGTGCCGTTTATGATTTATATGACTCGGATATGAATTATATTGGTAGTTTTGTTACTGGTAAAAATGATACGATTAGTGGATTACCTATTGGCCATTATTATATTAAAGAGAGAATTGCTAGTGAAGGATATATGGTAGATCTTAATACTTATGAGGTTACTATTAATGAAAATAATTTAAATAAAGAAATTACTGTATATGAGGATATTATCAAAAGAAAAGTGGATGTATTTAAAGTATTTGATAATGGTGGTACTGGAATACTTACTACTGAAGAGGGTGTTATATTTGATGTTTATGATAGTTCTGATAATAAAGTGGGTAGTATTACTACAGATAGTGATGGATATGCTAGTATAGTTCTTCCTTATGGTGCTTATACTTTTAAACAAGTTACTAGTACTAAAGACTATTATAAAGTAGATAATTTTAAGGTTATCATTGATAAGTATGATACAAGACCTATATATAAACTATTATCTGATAGTGAAATAACCGCAAGGGTTAAGATTATAAAGAAAGACTTTGATACTTTAGATAATATTGTTAATAGTGATATTAAGTTTAAGATATATGATGTTAGAGAAAATAAATATGTTAGTTTTAATGTTACTTATCCAGAAGTTAATACTATTGATACTTTTAGTCTTTCTAGTAATGGTGAATTTATTACTCCTGATACTCTTCATTCTGGTGAATATATATTATATGAAGTAGATCAGAGTATGAATGGTTATTTATATAATAAAGATGGTGTACATTTCTATATTGGTGAAGAATCTAACTTTATTAATGATGAAAACTATGGTGTTATACTAGAGATTCCTTTCTATAATAAGATAGTTAAGGGTAAAATTATTATCAATAAATATGGAGAAAAGGCTAACTATGTAGATAATAGTTACTATTATAAAAATATAATGCTTTCTGATGTTTATTTTGAATTATATGCTAAAGATGATATATATGAGAATGATAAATTAATATATGAAAAAGATACTTTGGTGGATACTATTATTACTGATAGTAAGGGTAGAGGTGTAAGAGATAATCTTCCACTTGGCAAGTATTATTTGAAAGAGATTAAGTCTAATAATGATAATGTCTTTGATGATACTATTTATGATATAGAACTTGAATATAAGGATCAATATACTGAAAAGATTAATTATGAGATTGATATTAATAATTATTTGAATAAGGGTAAGGTTATTATTCATAAATTAGATACTAAAAATAAAGAGGTAATAGCTAATACTTTGATTGAAATTAGGAATAAGGATAATGTTATAGTATATAAGGGCTATACGGATAATAATGGTATGATTGTTATAGATGATTTACTTTATGGTGAATATTATATAGCGGAAATAGAGGCTAGTACTGGGTATAGAATACTTGAGGATAATATTTATTTTACTTTAGATAGTGAAGTATATGAAACTACTATATATAATGAAAGATTGGAAGTGCCTGATACTGGTATGAATGTAGGGCTTAAGAATATTTTAGTTATTGCTATGATTATTTTATTTGGATTTGTTTTGATACTATTTTTTGATAATAAAAAGATAGTAGGTATTAGTGCAGTATTTATTATTATTGGTATTAGTTATTTTGGTATATACTTTTATAATTATTTTACTGATAGTAAGAAGAATATACTAGCTATTGAAAAGATACTTAATAATGATAATGATGATACCTCATTAGAAGATAGATATGGATATAATTCTTTTATTGAAATACCTAGCATTGAATTAAAGAGAGGACTTGTTACTATTAATAATAGTTATAATAATGTTAATGATAATATTGAGACTATAGAGAAGACTGATAATAGAATTATTTTGGCCTCACATAATGGTAATAACTATAATTCTTATTTTGGTAATTTATATAAAATGGATCTTGGTGATAAGATATATTTATATGAAAATGGTAATAAATATGAATATATATTTAGTGATAATTATGAAATTAAGAAGAATGGTTATGCTAATATTTATACTGATAATACAAGAAAGTCAATAGCATTAGTTACTTGTAAGGAAGAAAGTAATGATGCACAAGTTGTTTATATTGGTTATCTTATTAATACGAGTTCTTATTTAAAGGAGCAATAAAAGTGCTTCTTTTTATGTTGCATTTTTGACAGTATCATGATAAAATTATTAGTAGATAGGAAGGTAACTAATGTTATGAAGAAGGAAATAAAAAAGATTAAACTTACTGACAATATTTCTTACTATATTAGTGATAATACTATTTATTTATTTCAGGATGAATATAATTTTAGTAAAGATGATATTAAAATAATAGGAAAGAAAGTTGCTTTATTAATTCAAGATAATGATATTTCTTATATTAATATTACTGCGAAGGGAATTGAAGATAAGAAAAGTTTATATCATGATTTGGGTTTTACTTTATCTTATTATGATGTTAATAAACTAAATGAACTTTTTAGTGATAAGAAGGATAAGATTAAATATAGGTGTTATGGAATAATGACTAAGAGTGATTTTTTAAATAGGTTAATGGAGGATAAAAAGGTGGAAGAAAAGAAAGAAAAAGATACTAAAGTAATTAATTCTAATTCTGGATTTGTTAGTAATATGATACTTTTATTTGGTGGTATTATTTTGCTGTGCTATTTGTGTGTAGAAGGGGCTATTTATTTGGTTAAATAGAAGGGAGATATTATGACAGTTGATAATTTATTAGTTATATTACAAAAAGTTATTGATATTTCTTTAGTATGGATGATGGTTTATTTTGTACTTAAGAATATTAAAAATAATGTTAAGATTATATTATTATTTAAGGGCGTTCTTGTTATATTAGTTATTAAAATACTTAGTGATACACTTAATTTAACGACGATAGGATTACTTTTAGAGTATGTTATTATGTGGGGACCATTGGCACTTATAATTATATTTCAACCAGAGATTAGAAGTATACTAGAACATATTGGTAGAAAGCAATTACTTGGTAGACATAAGGTACTTACACTTGATGAAAGAGAGAAACTTGTTTATGAAGTTATGACTGCGGTTGATTATCTTAGAAAATCTAGAATTGGTGCTTTAATAGTTATCGAAAGAGATATTAGTCTTAATGAATATATTGAGAGAAGTAAACCAATATATGGTGATATTTCTTCAGAATTATTGATTTCTATATTCTTTCCTAGAAATCCACTTCATGATGGTGGCGTTATAATACAGGGTAATAAGATTACTTCTGCGGGGGCTGTATTTCCTATTAGTATTAATAGTAAGATTAGTAAGAAACTTGGTACTAGACATAGAGCCGCTATTGGGATAAGTGAAGAATCTGATGCTATTGCTATTGTTGTAAGTGAAGAAACTGGTAAGATTTCAATAGCTGTAGATGGTAACTTAAATTATAATCTTTCTTTAGATGATGCTAGAATGATTTTAGTAGAGGAATTAAAACCTAAGAAAGAGGTCCTTCTTGATGATGAGTTTGTAGATGAAAAGGAGGATGATAATGATGAAAACGCTTAAGAAAATTATTAAATTTTTTAGAAATTTATTTAGAACTATAGGTAGTTTCATTGACAGATTTATTGTTACTCCGGTTACGAAGTTTGCTATGTTTATTGGTGAAAAAGCTGATAAGGGAGCTGGTAAGTTTGAAAGATGGCTTAATAAGAGAAATACTTTGGTATTTGTATCTTTATTAGTATCATTATTAATATTCTTTTATGTAGATAATCAGGCTAGTACTGTTATTGATAGTGCTGCTGAAGTACTTCATAATCAGATAGTGGATGTTACTTATAATAAAGAAGCTTATATTATTGAGGGATTACCTGAAACTGCTGATGTTACTTTGATTGGTAGAACGGTTGATTTATATTTAGCTAAACAGTTATCTACTGGTAAGGTGACTGCGGATTTATCTAATTTAAAAGAGGGCACTCATAAGATAGAACTTAATTATGAAAGCCCAATTAATTCAGTTAATTATAAACTTGATCCTTCTTCAATTACTGTTAATGTATATCCTAAAGTATCTGCGACTAAGTCTATTACTGTGGATGTTATAAATAAGGATAAACTTGATAGTAAGTTATCTGTACAGTCTGTTACTGTTGATAAAGAGGAAGTTATTATTAAGGGTACTGAAGATGAGAAATCTATTCATAATATTAATAAAGTGGCTACAGTTAAGGCACTTGTAGATATTGGTGAACTTATTGATCCTACTGCGGGTGTTAATACTCTTAAAGATGTTAAACTTGTGGCTTATGATAAATATGGTAATGTTGTAGATGTTGAAATAGTACCAGAAAAGGTTACTGCTACAATTAATATTGAATCTTATAGTGGTACTGCTAAAATAAAGATTATTCCTAAAGGAAGTGTTGCTTTTGGTAAGGCTATTAGTTCAATTAGTTCTTCTGTAAACGAAATTAGTATATATGGTGATCAGGCAGTTGTTAGTAAATATACGGAATCTTATATTCCAATAGAGGTTGATGTAACTGGTTTATCTGATAGTAAGTCTTATACGGTGGTTGTACCTAAACCTGAAGGTATAAGAGAAGTGTCTGAGAAGACTATTACTGTTAAGGTATCTCTTGGTGAAGAAAAATCAATGGAAGTTGATGATATTAGGATTGATGCTATTAACTTAGGACCTAACTTAAAGGCTGGAGCTATGGGAGAAAATTCTTCTAAGACTACTGTTATTGTTAAAGGCACGCAAGAAGTTCTTGATGCTATTGATAGCACTACTATTAAGGCTACAGTAGATTTATCTGGATTAGGTGAAGGTGAACATACTGTTAAGGTTAATGTTATTGGTGATGAAGTTAAGGCTAGTTACTTTGCTAAGACTACAACAATTAAAGTAAGAATTACTAAGAGTTAATGTCTTATATTGACAAGTTTTGTCGAATGTGATGTAAAGTGTGTAAATATGTGTTATCCTATAAAAAAGGAGGATAATATATGGGGTATATACTTGTAGAAGATATATTTGATGAAATGAGTCAGAATATCACTTACATTAAATTAAATAGTTATTTAAAGAGGAAAGATAATACTTAGTCTTTCCTTTTGCTATGAATTAGTATATAATTATAGATATAGAGGAAGGTGTTAAGATGGGAAGAAAGAAAAAAGAAGATAATAAAGATGAAGTAGTGGTACTTGAAAAAATTGAAAAAACTAAAAGTAGTAGTGGTGTTTCAGAGGTATTTTATTATTTACTTGGATTAGTTATTGGTATTGTACTTATATTTGCTACTGAAGAACTACTTAGTACTATTAATTATTTATTTGTTGTTATTTTTGCTATTATTGCAGTAGTACAATTAATTGGTTTTATTATGGATAAGAAATATATTAGTAGAGATTATTCTAATTTGATAATTGGTATTATGTGTATTTGGGTAGCTATGTTTGTATTTAAGTATGGCAGTTTCTTATTTCTAGAGATGCTTCCGGTACTTGTTAGTTTATTATTATTTATTATGGCTACGAGTAGTATTACTAAGTATTTTGATAGAAAGATTACTGGTAATTTGATTGTATCTATTATTTCTATTATTCTTGGTATACTTCTTATATTTGTACCTAAGAGTATTATGTATACTTTATTTAAAGTGGTTGGAGTATATATAATTGTTATGATTATATTAGATTTTATTGATTATAAGAAGAATAATAAGAGTGCTTAGGTTCACTCTAAGCCTGTAGTCTTAGTGTGTTAGTTTAAGCCTTATGAATAAGTCTTAAACTATGGTCTATTATATATAAGCATAAACTATATATTTTAAATTAAAGAGGATACTAGGTGTCTTCTTTTTAACTGTTTTTGTATTGGTTAGAAAGTTTTCACTGTGAATATGATATCTTAGTGTTATTCCTATACAGACTAAGAATTAGGCTGGATAGGACAGAAAAATACCTTGGATTTTTCTGAAAGGTAAGTTTTTGAAGAAAATGAGTAAAAAATATGTTCAAATGTATGTTTTTGTGATATAATTGTAGACTGTGAAAAAAGAAGGTGTATTTTATGAAAATTAGAAATGTTGCTATTATTGCTCATGTTGACCATGGTAAAACTACTTTGGTTGATCAATTACTTAAGAAATCTGGTACTTTTAGAGATAATGAACAAGTTGAAGTTAGAGCTATGGACTCTAATGATATAGAAAGAGAAAGAGGTATTACTATTCTTGCTAAAACTACTTCTATTCATTATAATGGATATAAGATTAATATACTAGATACTCCTGGTCATGCTGACTTTGGTGGTGAAGTAGAAAGAATTATGAATATGGTTGATGGAGTATTACTTTTAGTAGATGCTTATGAAGGTACTATGCCACAGACTAGATTCGTTCTTAAAAAAGCTCTTGAAGCAGGAGTTAAACCTATTGTAGTTATTAATAAAGTAGATAAACCTACTGCTAGGGTAGAGAAAGTACTAGATGAAGTTATAGATTTATTTATTGAACTTGGTGCTACTGAAGAACAACTTGATTTTAAAGTTGCTTATGTTAGTGCTTTAAATGGTACTGCT
>OLHG01002285.1_pt1 | contig 10418 bp, 6 predicted proteins | sample 1605971 | NCBI WGS metagenome assembly OLHG01 (sample SAMN03283289) | human gut metagenome | biome: human-associated habitat; material: feces | host: Homo sapiens | place: Peru | collected 2012 | reverse complement strand
CCTTGTGGCAGGATACAATTGATCGTATAACGCTTCCAGACTGTAGGGTCACCATCAAAGAACATCAAGCCACCACCAGGAATATAATGATACTCAAAATGCCCAATACCTTGCGGATCCAATAGCGTATAATCACCTATGTCATATCCAGACTTGTCGTCACGAGCATAATAATTAATCGTTACCTTGGTCTCTCCATCTGGAGCCTCGGGATGAGTTGGTTCTGCATAAACAGATATACGATTCAAATCAACCGTTGGAGCTTCATTATCAGGATTTGCTGTATCAATATGAACAGATACTATTGGCTCATCATTAGGACCACCACAAAAATACCACATAGGACTAAGATTTGCAGAATCTCCAACTGATATACTCTCAACAAAGTAATCTCCCGAAGGATAATATTCAGTAATCGGAATCTCCAATCTTGCAATATTAGTCACTTTATCCCAAGTTCCCCATGCTGCCATTGTATATTTTGTCTGATTTAAAACATTTAGGCCAACATAAACACCTTTTATTCCAATATTATCCGTACACTTAAAAGTAACTATCAACTTCTTTATTTTATGTCCATCCAATTCATCATTAACAACATCATATTTGATGCTGCCACTTTCATATTTAGGTCGTTCCAAATCCTCCAAAGGATTATTTATATACATATTCCAAACAACATCATTACGACCTTCAAAACGTTGATTTCCTTGAATATCATTGACAGAAATATCAGACATTGTCCAATAACCAGCTTTACAATATTTTCCGACTGTAATTTCACCTCGTAACACATATTCATTTTCTTCAACAGGATACAGGCACATATCTGCATAGGTCGCAATATCTTCACCTTTTTCATTATAATAATGCGGAGAAAACAATCTTGTAATAGCAGAAGATGCTCCATCTTGAAATCCATCAATATGATTCAATTCTATCTCGACTGTTACTTTCTTATCCTCTTCAGGAGCACCTTCAACTTTCACGTCTAATCGCTTAATCTTTCCAGGATAATCATAGTCTGGATTCAAATTTAGCACCTCAAAAGTAAGATGATCAGGAATCTTTGAGATGTAGCGAGTACCATTCATGATGCGGTCACGAATAAACTCGTATTTTTCTAAAGCACGTGAGCGCAATTTCTCCGGGTCTTTGATATAATAAGCCACAGACTCAGCCATATCCTCATTAGGATTTATACCATGAGCATACTGACTAACAAATTCCACATCCTTAGTAGTCGACCATCCTGCATCACCAGCATTAGGGTCTTGATACCATCCACCAACCTTTATCCAATCGTTCTTAATTTCATCTGACATAGAGAAGGCCCAAAGGAAATGAGTTTTCTCGTGCAAGATAAGACGCAACGTTCCAAAGTTCTGATTATTGCCATCAAAAGAGCTTTCCATAAACTCAATGTAACCATTATCTACACACCAAGACACGGCTGCAGCATCTGGATATAGAGGATGCTTCATACCATTTACACGGCGAACCAAATAGTTCAAATGAGGAGTCTTGTGAAAACCATCAGGCAACTCCTCAAACATGTTAATGATAGAAACTCTTTCTGATGGAAAGAATTTTTGGAAATGATATTCATCTTCATTAGTAATTCCGGCAGTCAGAGCTTTATAGTCTGGTACTTCCATCGTACAAGCAAATCTCTGGGTCAAGATTTGGTTTACCTGTCCTTCGTCCTCACCAAAATTGGTTGCATAGTTCACCAAGGCATGATGCAAACGCTTTGAGAAGAAACGGCCACGCACACCATCAAGATTTACCAGGAAAGGATTGGCATAATAGAAAGCATCCTCGCCAATAGTTACAATACGGGAATTACCCGATGTTTCTACCTTGATATCATCGTCTATCTTATCTTCAGTCAAGATAAATTTAGAATACCCCTCTCCTATTGCATAAGGAATCGTCTTCAAAGTCTCATACAGACGATAAGCATATTCCTGTGTCCATGCTTTTCCTTCATCAGAGAGAATAACATGATAGTACTGATAAAGCATACCGACACTAGGCACATCAGAAGGCACAATCTTCTTGCCCAGAAATTCTATTTCCGGACGCTTGTTGATGGAAGCGGTAGTAGTGTAGCCCGAAAGACTACCATCCTCCTGCCAGGAATGAGTCCAGGTATTAGGATCTGCATCCATCTTGGTAATAGCCAAGGTTTGAGGAACCATCGGTTCTATGCTTCCATCTTCATTCACGATGATAGTCAAAGCCTTCGGCAGATAATAGCCCGATGCTTCAATCTTCAGGAACATTTTGCCCGCAGGCACATTGTCGAACGAATAGCTGCCATCCGCCGACACTTCTGTAGTGGCAAGGTAAGCATCAGAACCAATAGACACCACAGCCTTATCGCCCGATTGCACACCAGTCACCTTGTATTCTACTTTGGCAGCCTGGGCTATTGCCAAGCATACAAGCCATAAAGTCAAGAGTGATAAAAGTCGTTTCATAAGCCTAAAATCGTTTGTTTTTATTCGAATCATTTACATTTTGGGAGCAAAGATAAACAAATAATTCCAAACCATCAAGTTCATAATGGTTCATATCGGCATTTTTCTGCAAATGTGCTTGTTTTTCTCTATTTATTTTTTTATCTTTGCACATAGTTTTTAAAAACTACACATATTATTTTAAGCGTATGGCATTTAATAAACAACTAATCACCATCATAAGTGTGCTCTTTTCATTAACAGCATGCACAGAAGGAGGTAGTGACGATCCTAATCCGATTCCACAACCTCCCTCTGCAGAAAAACGACCTATTCATATTAGCCCAACTCTCCAAAGTAGAGCAACAGAAAGCAATTTTGAAATAGGAGATTATATCGGTCTGTACATTGTCAATCACCCTGCTGATGGTTCGGTGGCAAAACTTCAGACTTCAGGTAATCATGTGGATAACATGAAGTTTACTTATAACGGCACATGGACACCAGCCTCTCCTACTTATTGGAAAGACGACAAAACCCATGCCGACTTTTATCTGTATTATCCATACGCCACGTCTATCGGGGATGTGAATGCAATACCTTGGAGTGTAAATGCTGACCAAAGTACCAGCGAGAAATACAAGGCTGGCGACCTCCTGATAGGCAGAACCACCGATGTGGCTCCTACAGAAAGTGATGTAAGGATAGATGCAAGACACATGATGAGTCAGATGGTTATTTCGTTGCAGCCCGGCAATGGCTTTACCAACGAATCTTTGAATAAAACCAAAATCAGAGTAAAAATCAACCAATTAAAAATACAAGCTACTGCGAATCTTGCTACAGGTGAGATAAGTGCGAAAGGAGATGCAGCAGACCTTACTCCACTAAAAGAAGAAGGCAATAACTATAAGGCACTCATCATTCCACAAGCTGTTGGCGAGGGAAATCTTATTACCGTAAACGTAGACGGCAGAGATTACAATTTGCAGAAAGCATCGAACTTCACCGCTTTCGAAACAGGAAAGAAACATCAATTTACCGTAACCCTCAGTAAGACCAGCAATGGTGTGAATGTTAACATTACTAAGTGGGAAGAAGATGGAATCGACTACGGTGGTACAGCAGAATAAAAAGAGCCCCCGTTCTCTCTCTCCGTCATCGATGAAAAGAGTTATCTTCATCAAAGAGATCACTCATTGCCATCGATGAAATTATTCACTCTAAAACAAAGACAATATGAGAACAATTCATATTTCCAAGCATACCTTATTATATTATATGGTGGCTTTGATAGCCATGCTTTTCACAGGCTGTAGCGATGACTTCTTCGGTGACAGCACAGAACAGCATGACGGCAACCGCATCCAGCTATCGGGCGACATCGACCAGCTTGCCGTAACCCGCGTCAACGACAACGGTTTCTGCAATGGCGACGTAATGGGTGTTTACATCGTAGATTACGAAGGAAACAACCCTAGAACCCTAAAAGTTAGCGGCAACCGTGGCGACAATGTGCGCCACACCTTTGACGAGCCTAACAATAAGTGGAGTTCTGCCTACGATCTTTTTTGGAAAGACAAGCACACCCATATTGATGTGTATGGCTACTATCCTTATGCCAACCCTGAGAGCATCGAGGACTATCAGTTTGAGGTGCAGAAGGACCAGAGCACCACAACGTCAGAGGGTGAGATGGGAGGTTACGAAGCGAGCGATTTCCTCTGGGGAAAGGTGCCCGATGTGGCTCCTACCACCAGCGTTATCCGTTTGCCTCTGGCTCATCGCATGTCTAATGCCCGTGTTACCCTGATTCAGGGTTCCGGTTTTGCCGAGGGCGAATGGGCGAATCTGGAGAAGATTGTCCTGACAGCCAACGTAGCCCGCAAGGCAAGCATCAACCTTTCTACCGGCGAAATCAAGACAGCCGGAAGTGCAGAGAGCACCATGACCATCCCATCTCGTACTAACGACGAGTGGCGCACCATCGTGGTTCCTCAAACCGTGGCAGCCGGCACTACCCTCTTCAGCATCACCATCGGCGGCGTGCCTTATAAGTTCACTAAGAACGAGGCACTTACCTATGTGGCAGGCAAGATGATGAACTTCGGTATCAAAGTAGATAAGCAGACCGGAAGCGGCGCTTACAAGCTTACTTTGGTAAGCGAAAGCATCACTCCTTGGGAGAATGATCTGGTTAGCCATGATGCAACAGCGAAGGAGTACGTGGTTATCAATTCTACTGCAGGACATCTGAAAGAGGCGATTGCTGCGGCAAACAAGGACTATACCAAGTTGAAACATCTGAAAGTTACAGGTACTATCAATGCATACGACTTCCATATCATGCGAGATAGCATGTTTTCCCTTTCAGCAGTCAACTTGAAAGAGGTAAGAATCAAAGCTGGATATTTTGAGTGTAATAAAGATGGTCTGCAATCCATCATGGGAGAAGATGATGAATTACCGACTGCTTGCTTTGAAAGAAAGAGTTTACTATCAAGCTTTGTCTTCCCTGACACACTCAAAGTAATCAAGGGATCCGCCTTCCATGAAAGTGGTCTAAGTGGTTCTGTAAACATTCCAGAAGGTGTAGTTGAAATAGAAAATGGAGCATTTGAAAATATGCCAAATCTTAATGGAAGTCTGACCTTACCATCTACACTTAAAAGAATTACAGGCGTAAATACTTTTTTGGGGGCAGGTTTTGTGTGCGAATTGAAACTACCAGAAGGTCTTGAAGAAATCGGAGAGCAAATCTTCCTTGAGTGCTCAGGATTCCATGGCGAATTAAAATTACCAAATCATTTAAAGAAAATAGGAGCTGGAGCATTTAAAAACTGTAAAAATCTCAGTGGAAATCTTGTAATTCCCCAAAGTTTAACAACGATACCTACTGGTGCATTCAATGGATGTTGGCTTGGAGGAAACCTTGTTCTCCATGATGGAATAACAGCCATTGGTTCAAATGCTTTTGCCAACAATGGCTTCAAAGGTGAACTTTCCTTACCAAAAGATTTACGAGCAATTCCGTCAGAATGTTTCTATAATAACGATTTCTCTGGTGAGTTGAAATTACCGAAGAACTTGGCTAGTATCGGTAAGAAAGCTTTTGCTTACAACTGGCGTCTAATGGGAGTCCTGGAGATTCCGGAAGATGTCGTCAATATTGGACCTGGCGCATTCGCACAATGTAGAAGTCTAGAGGGAGTTATTCTTCCAAGCAGCTTAGAGAGCATCGGTCATGAAGATAGCTATTATGAAGATGGCGGCGCATTCCAAAATTGCTTTGGTATTAGCAGCATTATATGCAAGGGCACTCTACCTCCATACGTTCAGAATGGTGCTTTCGATGGCGTAGCCAAAGATAATTTCACTCTCGAAGTCCCAGAGCCTGCCATCCAGCAATACCAGGCAGCACCAGGCTGGTGCGACTTCAAGCGCATCGCAACCCACCACGAGCTCGTTTGCCGTCCATCTGTAGCCTGCGCTCTGAGCACGGAGCATAAGCAGAAACTGGTGATTAACGCCGAAGGCGAATGGGAAGTAGCCAGCAAGCCAGACTGGTGCGAGGTTTCTCCAGCCAGCGGCAACAAGAAGACAGAAGTAACCCTGACTATCAAGGGAATGGCTAAGAATGCTGATAGCCGTGATGGAAAAGTGGTTTTCCGTCTGAAAGACAAAGACTACACCCACGAATGCAGCGTTTCTCAATATGGCTATGAATATGGTGAGAACGAATGGATTACCCTGCAGAAGGCTACCAAGGGCAATAATGGTGGAATCAATATCGTGCTGCTCGGCGACGGCTTTAGCGCAAAGGATATTGCCAGCGGAGAATATCTGAATGATATCAAGCAGGAAGTGGAATATTTCTTCGGTATTGAGCCTTACAAGACTTACCGTGATTACTTCAACGTTTATACCGCCATTCCGCTTTCTACGGAATCGGGCGTAGGAACCGTAAATACCATCCGCTACAACCGATTCAATACCACCTTTACCGGTGGCGTAGGATTGAAGGCTGATTATGACGAAGTATTCGATTATGCTCTGGGCGCTCCAACCGTCAACAAGGGCAATCTGAATCAGACCCTGATCATCATGGTTCCTAATTCTACCGATTACGGCGGCATCTGCCAGATGTGGGAAGATGGTTCGGCTATTGCCTTCTGTCCTCAGAGTACCTATGGTTATCCACTCGATACCCGTGGCGTCATCCAGCATGAGGCCGGCGGACACGGATTCGGAAAGTTGGGCGATGAGTACATTTATCACAACGCCTTCATTGATTTCTGCGATTGTACCTGCTGTGGTCACGTTCTTGAATTCAACGGAGCCAAGTCACTCGGCTGGTACGACAACCTGGAACTTACCGGCAAGATGCATAGCGTAGGTTGGAGTCATCTGATTTTCGACGACCGATATAGCGACATCGTAGACATCTACGAGGGAGGCTACATGCACAACCGAGGCGTATTCCGTTCGGAGCCAAACTCCTGCATGAACAACGATATTCCTTACTACAGCACCATCAGCCGTGAGAGTATCGTGAAACGTATCAAGGCTTATGCAGGAGAAACCTACAGTTTCGAAGACTTCGTGAAGAACGACAAGCGAGATGCAGGAATCGTAGAGAGCCGTACCTTCGGCGGTAATGGCGACCAGCGCAACGCCGGAACCTATCAGCATGCTCCTGTGCTCCACAAGGGCAGTCCGCTGAAGATGGCAAAGGTGAGAAGGCATCGCTAATGGCGATAGCCAGGTTCATCATAGTATAGACCATTAAAATATAGAAAAATATGAAGAAACATATAATAAGATACGCAAGTTTTGCGTTGGCTATATTAGGAATGGTATCTTGCAGCGACGAGCAGGAAACGGCTCTTCGCCCGCAGGATGCGAAATCCACACCGATGACCTTCCTGGTGAGCCATCCCGGACAAGCAACCCGTGCCACAGAGACCAGCTTTGAGCAAAACGACAAGATAGGTCTTTATGTGGCAGATGCAAAGGCGCAGCTGGAAATTGGAGGCAACCTGGTGAACAACGAGGCGCTGACCTACGACGGAAGCAACTGGGCAGCAGCCAGAACCCTCTACTGGGACAAAGGCACCTATACTGCCTATGCTTATTACCCATACATCGAGAATGTAAGCAACATTACAGACCAGCCCTTCAGCATAGCTCTGGACCAAAGTACCGCCAAAAGCAAAGAAACTCTAGGCGGTTATGAGGCAAGCGACCTGCTCTTTGCTACCAGCAAGAACATTTCAGCATCAGCCTCACCTATCCCTCTCAATTTCAAGCACATCATGAGCAAACTCAAGATTCGCCTGATAAAAGGAGAGGATTTCGAGGGCGACATGCCTACTACGGCTCAGGTTACCATCCACAACACGGTACCTACTGCCACCATCGACCTGCAGGCTGGTGTGGCAACCCGCTATGTAAAGGGAACCCGAAAGAGCATCATCGCCCATCAGGACGATGCAACCAGCTATTCCGCCATCATCGTGCCTCAGCGCATCGAAAACCGAATGCCGCTCATCGAGGTGGTGATGAAAGGCGTGAGCTATCTCTTCGAGAGCAAGTTCCAGTTTAAGCCGGGAACCGAGCATCTCGTCAACCTCATCATCTCCGACAATCCGGACCAGGTGAAGATTGACATCGGTGGAGAAATAAAAAACTGGCAATAAGAATAAAAAATAATGAAGAAGACGGTAAGTATTTTATCCCTTCTGGTTCTCCTTCTTGGAGTTTGGGCGGCAGCATTATGGCTGTCGCCCTTAACTGCTTATAAAGGAAACAGTAAGGAAACCCGATACGGAATGAACGAAGGATTGGAACTGGTAGAACAAGACAACGCCCAAGAAGGCAAGCGATACGTGGTGGAAGATGAAGACGGTAAAGAACTGTTTGCCATTCCCTTACGTGGCTGTCTGCTCGATACCCGCTATCGAAACGGGCAGCTCCGATTCCGAGAAAAGAATACAAAAAGAGAAGGATACATAGACCGTCAAGGCGGTATTTTCCTGAACGAGGATGCAGGAGAATACAAAGCTGCTGAAGCCCGGAAAGGCATTGCTAATCTGACAGAGAAAGCGACAGAAGAAACGGTTTCCGGAGAAAACTCCGGGAATCAGGAAGGTTCTACAGATGGACCATTTGCAGGACCTGCAGCATCTGGACGTTCTGCAGCATCTGTCCAATCAGGCAGAAAGACAAGTGCTCTCTCACAGGTAGATCTCAAGACGATGGCGCAGAGCAATCCTTTCTATAAGGAAGCCTCCAAAATCATGCAGGGTAAACTGGCAGAAACCGACGCCAAGCGCCGCCACACCATTCTGAACTACTGTGAACACTTCCGCACAGCCTACACCACCAAGGACATCGACTTCCTGCGACAAGTGTTCAGCGACAAGGCACTCATCATTGTGGGAAATGTGGTAAAGCCCATCGCCAATGACTGCAAATGTCAGGCAGAAAGCCGGGTAACCTTCGCCATCCATTCCAAGCGCGATTATCTCTCAAGACTTTCCAAGGTGTTTGCTGCCAATCAGAAAATCGATGTCAAATTCTCTGGTTTCCGTATCATGCGCCACCCAACGATGGATGGAATCTACGGAGTAACCCTCAGACAGCAATACAAGAGCGACAGATATAGTGACGATGGCTACCTCTTCCTGCTCTGGGATTTCAGAGACAAGTCGATGCCGCTCATCCATGTGCGCACCTGGCAGCCAGCCGGAACCGTCCATACTGGCGATGATGTGATTAATATTCAAGACTTTAATTTAGAATAGAAAAATATGATGGGAGAAGTTAAAGAAGATAGAGAACTTTTCGTTTCGCAGGAAGTAAAAGCCCGATGCTTACAACTTCTGAAGGTGCTGCAACTAGCCATGATTCTCTGGCTGGCCATTCCTTCTGCCCTTCAGGCACAGGAGTTTTCGGTGGCAAGCTTTCGCCTGCTGCCCAACGACGTGAGCGCCTTTATCAACAATGTGCGTGATCTGAACGATGAAGCCTGCGCCCTGATCAAGGTAGTGGCTCCATCCGACTTTGCCTTCTCCTCCCCTCTCGGCATCGTGAAGCGAAAGGACGAAGTGGGCGAAATATGGCTTTATCTGCCAAAGGGAAGTAAGACGCTCACCCTGAAACATCCCGAATGGGGCGTGCTGCGCGATTACCGTCTGGGCAAACCGCTGGAGAGTAGAATGACCTACGAGATGAAACTCAACCTGCCCAAGCCAGCCATCACGGAACTTCACGATACGATAGTAGAGGTAAAGACCATTACTGACACCATCGCCATCGAGAAGGTACGCCCTAAGATGCCACTCTCCCTCTACACTCTGGCTACGGTTGCCCTGCACAAAGACGGTCCGTCTTACGGCGTCTTCCTTGCCTTGATGCGCCGCCACGGTTTCTTCCTCCATGCCAGCAGCAATCTGAAGAGCATAGGAAGCACGGAAGGCAACTGCGACAAGGAAGGTTTTACCAGCGGTAGCAACATCAAACCGTATTATTCGGGCGAAACCCGCCACACCAACTATACCATGACGGCAGGACTCATCCACCACATCACGCATGGCGTCTGCCTTTTCGAGGGCGTAGGATACGGCAAATCTGCCACAGCCTGGCAACTGAGCGAGAGCGAAGGAAAAGGCTACCTGCTCAACGACGGTCTTTCAGATAAAGGAGTAACCGCAGAACTGGGAGCCCTGGCTTCCTTCGGCAAACTCAGCATCACAGCCTCAGCCATCACCATTGCCGGAAAGCAATGGCAAGGATGCATCGGAATAGGAATCAAACTGGGAAAATCAAAAACCGGGAAATAATCCGGGAAATCAAACCTGGGAAAATAATCCGGGAAAATAAGAATGAACATCAAGATGAAAAGTAAACTGATTATATATTTAGGAATAATGCTGGCTATTCTCACGGCAT
>OLHG01002281.1_pt1 | contig 10432 bp, 12 predicted proteins | sample 1605971 | NCBI WGS metagenome assembly OLHG01 (sample SAMN03283289) | human gut metagenome | biome: human-associated habitat; material: feces | host: Homo sapiens | place: Peru | collected 2012 | reverse complement strand
TTGAAGTTTTATATAAAATAAAAACTTACGAACTTTTAAGTTCGCAAGTTAATTTCAATTGGAGCAAGAGTTGCAGTCATCTACAACTTCTTACTAATTAATAGTTTGATACATAAAATATCAATCATTACTATTTATAATAAATTTAAATCTTTAAATTTTTTCTCTAATTCATAAAATTCATTATTTTTATAACCAGGGTGTACAATTTTATAATTACTATCTAATTTCAAGTAATTATCGATGTTATAATGCTTGTATTTTTTTATAAATTCATTTTTTTTAGATAGTGGAATAAGATCAATTAGAAAATAACTAGGGTATCCACCGCACAAATAAGAAATTTTATGTTTTGCATTTTCTACATAGGATACAATTACCAGTTTCTTTCCATCATTAAGTTCAATTAAAGTTCCAATTGGTAGTAATTCATTATTCATTTATATCACCTTTTTCATCATTCCATAAATCAATATCATTCAAAATATCTTCTCTATATTTGTCATTGTAACCTAAATATATTATTTTTTCTATATCATCATGCATAATATATAAAGTTTCTGAAAAATCACCTGTCGGATAAGGAATAATTGCATAGTCAGCATGATAAAAAGTTTTTTTGTTATCAATAATTTTATTAAATATTTTTGATTTTTTAAGAAATTGTGATTTACAATTAAATGGCATACATGCTTTACCTAAATATCTATATATCATATATTCGTTATTATCATTATAAAGTTTTATAATTGTTCCTACTGGTAAATAATCAATGTATTTTTTATTACTAAATACAATTTGCTTTTTATTGAATGGCCACATATTTTAATGCCTCCTCCTTACTTTAGATTATACATTTTTTTAAATACATTAATTGAATTTTTAATATTAGAAAATTTTGCAACTTTTTTAAATACTTGCAATTTAATATTGGATTCTTCACATTTGATATTCATCATATAAGATATTAAAATATTTGATAATTTAATATCATTAATTTCATTATGGTTAATTTTTATTAATTCTGTCGTTTTTTTATTAGAAATTCTAGATAACATTATTAAGTTTACCTCTGACTCAGAAAAGCAAATTATACAATATCTATTGGCAAATTCTGCAATATTTCCTATTAACGCTAAATTTAATAAACTTGGCTTAGTCATTGCTATAAAATAATTATTTGAATTAAGATTTAATTGGCTTAAAATTTTTTTGACATTTTCATCATTAAATTCATTCATTTCATAATTTAATTTAACTATGTTCATATTTACTCCTCCTATATTAAAATTATAACACAAATTGAAATGCTGACGTTAATTTTTTTATAAATATTAAATTTGCTAGTAAGTGATTGTTCAACTAATTTGTTTTTTCAAATTATCTTTTTTTGCTTTGGTTAATTATTTTGGGTTTTGTCTAAACTTTTTTTGTGAGACACAAAAAAGTCAACTATTACTAGTTGACTTAAATCTAACGTCACATTGGTGCGACGATTTTTGCTTCTGGAGCGGATGATGGGAATCGAACCCACGTAGTCAGCTTGGAAGGCTGAGGTTCTACCATTAAACTACATCCGCAATTAAGTAGACATCTAAAATTATATCATATAGCTTAATAAAGTCAATACATTTTTAAACTTTTTTTATTTTTTTATTTAGGCATTAAAAAAGAGCCAGTATATGGCCCTTTTAATTAATACGCTTAAACAAATCAATCATTTCTTCAGTAGCGCCATCTTTTCCGTTTCTTAAATCATCTACAATCTTAGTTGCAACATAATCTTTCAATACAGTATTGCCAAAACCTCTTAAGGAGTTAATTATAGCTGAAACTTGAATCAAAATATCATCACAATATCTATCATCATTTATCATTTGTTTTATTCCTCTAACTTGACCTTCAATTCTACTTAGTCTAGTTGTTAATTCTTGTTTTCTTTGATTATTACTTGATTTTGTCATATAAATTCCTCCTACTACTTATAGTATATACCTTATATAAGTATCCAGTCAAATTATATAAGCAGAAAATAATTGGTAAATTTTGGCATTTTTCAACAAAAAACTACAATATTTTCTCAATAAAGTTAACAACTAGTTTCAAAATTCTAACAATTCTTTGCATAAACTTCTTCAACCAATTTCCTTTTTTAACAATATTAATCTCATTATTTGTATTGTCTGTATTATTGGTTTTATCATCTACTATATCATCAGTTTTATTATTATCCTTATCTTCATCTTTATCATCAGGTACAACTTCTGGTGGTAAAGGGTCAACCTCTTTCTTCTTATACCCATTTAATCCATAATCAATCATTATTTGTGGAAAATTTTTATATGAATAATTTAAATCTACTGGTGTCACTCCCCCAATGTTACCAGTACTAGAATATTGCCACATACCATAACTTCCACTAAAAGTATTTCTACTACTCCATTGTGCAACCCATTTGTCATAAACTTTTAACTGATTTAAATCTATCTTATTATTTAACCAGTACAAACTTGCATAAATACCTACGTAATATTTTTTATCTTCTAGCGTTGCACAAAAGGCTTTAATTGCTGCCGTTAAGTTTTCTTTACTTGTATTAGCTTGATAGTAAGTATCTTCAACATCTATATAGATAGGATATTCAAACTGTTTACCCTCAAGATGTTTCAATACAAAAGTTGCTTCATTGATACCTTCCTCTACTGTCGTGGCTCTTGAAAAATAATATGCACCTACCGGTATACCTACCGCTTTAGCATTTCGATAGTATGTTTCAAACATTGGATCAATCGCTTTTGTTTTACTAGCAGCATATCCAGTATATCCCAATCTTAAAATGGCAAACTTAACTCCACTATTTTTTATACTTAACCAATCAATATTACCTTGATAATAACTAACATCTATTCCTAATGTTGCCACATTTCTCACCCCCTACTATAGGGTATTAAGAAATCATTTTTACTTGTGTGTCTATTAACTATCAAATAAATATTAAATTAATTTTTAATCTTTTCAATCATCTTATTTAATAAACTAGTAATTAATTCGTCTACAAATTTATTATCTTTTATAATTATCTCATTTCTTATATCATTGATATTAACATTATTCAAATCTAACATATACACTAAATAATCATTAAAGCAATTTATAAAATCATGACTATAATCTTTATGAGTTACTAACATAATTGAATTATTAACAACTTCTATTGCAATTGCCATTTTAGATACTTGATTTAAAAAGTTATCCAAGGTAATCGAACCAGATGGCACTTCAATTTTCCCCGATAAGTTAATTATAGAATTATTATATAATTTGTATTTAGTATTACTATTAATACTGTTAATTAATCCTTTACTCAATTCTGTTACAAAATAACATCCGTAATCATATAAATCATTTTTATTAGTTAAATAAGCCGCATATAGCAATATTTCTTTTAATTGAAAAACGTTATTCTCTATTACTCTTTTCTCTAAGTCAGACACTCTAAATATATTAACAGTAGTATCTTTACTATACATTAATTGAGAATTTAATTTAGAATCGCCTATACTTATAATATTAGCATACTTATTAAATCCACCATCTACGTTTAAAGTATATATTGTACTTGGTTCATCTTTAATATAAAAACCAATATTAATAACGTGTTTACGTATTATCTTATGAACTTGTCTTTTCCGTACTTCTAAATCTAATGAATCTTCTTGTTTAGGTAATTCTATTCTGTTATAAAACATACTAACATTATTATCATACACTAATCCAATTTCTAAAACTTCTTTAAAAACCAAATCTGTTAATTTAACCAATCTATGATATATACCAGTAGAATTTTTTAATGAATCAATATCATTAAAATATTTGAAATAAGCATCAAAATTATCATTTAGATTTAAATCATCAATACGTTCTATGAAATAATTATTATTATCTAGGTTTTCACTTAATTCACGGTTATCATAATACATATATTTATTAAATACATCAGTTTCTAATTCAGATTGTGAATTATATGAATATATTCCTCTGAAATCCCTTAATGCATGTTCAAAATAATACCACTTATTGTCTGCTTCATAAGTAATAAACATATGTGCCAAAGCAAGGTTATCATATCTACCCATTAAATATTTTTGATAATTAATTCCTAATAGTTTTAAAAATTCACCAACCAAAAAGCTTGACTCATAACAATTAGATATTTGGTCATTTAATATTTCTTCTACATTTCTATGTTTCCATAATTTTTTTTGAGCATAATTATTAACTTCATAAATAATAGTTTGATATTCAGAAGAACTGCTGATTTCACTTGGATTATTTCGATATTGTTGTAGAACTTTATTAAGAATTTTTGCATCAAAATCAAGATTTTTATACATTTTAATAATAAGTTTAAAAACATTTTCATCATTATAATTGTAAATTTTATTATATTTAGCTGGACCATTAACTAATCCAAATGGTAACTTATGTCTTTTATTATTTATTAAGACAACTCCACCATATTCAAAATTATCATTCATGTATTTATATAAATCATTTAGAGTATATATCCCCTTTTTAGCAAAAGGATTAGTATAATTATGTTCCTTATTATAGCTATCGATTTTTCTCTGTCTATCCAATTCTTCTTTTTGTAATATTACATATTTTTCTAGAATTGTTTCTTTATTTGGGTATTCTTTTCTTGAAATAAAATAATTTAAAATATTATATATTTTAGTATGCGGTAAATCATAATTATCATTTATTTCAAGCACTACATTTTTTAAATCCTGATACATACAAGCATCACCCCTATTATCTATACATATAATATCATTTATGTTAAAAAAATTCTAGTTACTATTAACAAAATAATTTGATACAAATTACCTTTTATGTTATAAAGTAACATTTTAGATAACTAATAACTATAACAATTAATAAAAAAATTGTCAAAAAAAGGAAAGTTATATATATAAAACACTTTCCTTTTTAACATTTTTAATATTGTTTTCAGCATATTTTTCTAAACATACTGCCTTATGTAATTTTAAACTTTTAGGTACATCAATAATTCTTTGATTAGATGAACCTCTAAATTTAACATCTGCACTTTTCTTTTCTAAAATAAACTTGCCATCTACTAATACATCTAATTCTTTTAATAATGCCAGCATTTTAGGATTTACTTTTGCTATATCTAATAATTGTTCAAAAGTATATCCAGTATAACACCAAACATTTAACCCTATATGATGACAGAATTTAGCAATATCTAATGACGCATCAACTTGAAACATAGGGTCACCACCAGATAAAGTAACACCATCTACTAATTTTAATTTAGAAATTTCTTCTTTTATTTCTTCAGTATCAGTAAGAAATCCGCCGTTAAAATCATGAGTTATAGGATTATGACAACCTTTACAATTATGACTGCAACCCTGTAACCATACTACTACTCTAATTCCCTCACCATCGACAATACTGTCTGGCTGAATATTACCAGCCAATCTAACTTTCATTTCAAAAACTAGTTGCTATAAGAAGAAATACCAGTAGTATCATGTTTAACACGATCATGTTCTTCAGCACGTTTACCATTATTGAATCTATCAACAGTACCAACTAAATATCCAGTGATTCTTCTAATTCTTTCGAATCCTACTCCTTCTCCGACTTGTTTACCTGTTTCCTTTTTTACTTCTACTTTTTCCATTTTTTACCTCTCCTTTCTATTTACAATCGCAATTTAAACTTGTGATTTTTTCCATACTTACTGATTCGCCTTCACGACGTCCGCATTTAGGACATACATCATGGATAATTCCTACATATCCACAAACTGGGTCTCTATCTACAGGATGGTTAATTGCACCATAACCAATGCCTTCTTCTTTCATAACACGAATAATACTTTCGAATGCATCAACATTTTCAGTAGGGTCACCATCTAACTCAATATAAGAGATATGTCCTGCATTAGTTAATGCATGATAAGGTGCTTCCAAATGTAATTTTTTAACAATTGTTATATTGTAATAAACTGGAACATGGAATGAGTTTGTATAGTAATCTCTATCTGTAACACCTTTAATTTTTCCATAAATAGCTTTATCTATATTAGTAAATCTTCCAGACAATCCCTCAGCTGGTGTAGCTAAACATGTGAAATTCAAATTATATTTTTCACTGTATTCATCACATTTATTTCTAATAAATCCAATTATTTTTAATCCTAACTCTTGTGCTTCTTCACTTTCACCATGATGTTTACCAATTAAAGCTTTCAAACACTCTGCAAGGCCGATGAAACCAATACTTAATGTACCATGTTTTAATACTCTTCTTAACTTATCACCTGGTTTTAACTTTTCAGAATCTAACCATACACCTTGTCCTAGTAAGAATGGGAAATTATAAACATGTTTACTACATTGAATTTCGAATCTTTCTAATAACTGGTCTTTAACTAACTCAACTAATTCCCCTAATTCTTCAAAGAATCCGTTTATATCTGCTTCTTCACGTCCTGATACAATACCATGCTTAATACCTAATCTTGGTAAGTTAATAGATGTAAATGATAAGTTACCTCTTCCTGGTGTAATTGCTTTATCAGGGTCTACTACATTTCCTAAAACCCTTGTTCTACAACCCATATATCCAACTTCTGTAGTGAAGTCTCCTTCTTTATAGTATTGTAAATTATATGGAGCATCTATAAATGAAAAGTTAGGGAATAATCTTTTGGCAGAAACCTTACAAGCTAATTTAAATAAATCATAGTTTGGGTCTCCTACATTATAGTTAACTCCTTCTTTAACTTTAAAAATTGATATAGGGAATATTGGAGTTTCACTATGTCCTAATCCTGCATCTACAGATAATAAGTAATTTTTTATAACCATTCTACCTTCAAGTGAAGTATCTGTACCAAAGTTAATTGATGAAAATGGTACTTGTGCTCCTGCTCTTGAATGCATTGTATTTAAATTATGAACAAAAGCTTCCATTGCTTGATATGTAATACGATCAGTTTTTCTAACTGCCTTTTCATATGCTAAAGCAAATAATCTTTTTAATTCTGATGATTCTTTCATAAATCTATCAAATATGCTTAAATCAACTTCAATACTATCTAGTTTATCAATTTCTTTTACTACTGAATTAAAATTAATAAATAAACCAAACTCAGAATAATCAAGTAAATCTGATAAGGTTTGTTTAAATTGTTTTTTAAATGTTTTTAAAACTCCAGGTGCTAAATAATAATCAAATGCTGGAATACTTTGTCCACCATGTTGGTCATTTTGGTTTGATTGAATAGCAATTGCTGCTAATGCAGAGTAAGACATAATATCATTAGGTTCTCTTAAATGTCCATGCCCTGTAGAAAAACCATTTTTAAATAATTTATCTAAGTCAATTTGCATACAAGTAGTAGTTCCCATAGGTAAGAAATCCATATCGTGAATATGAATATCACCATCATCATGAGCATCAGCATATTTTTTCTTCATTAAATAAGCTTTTGCAAATTCTTTTGATACAGTAGAACCATATTGTAACATTGTACCCATAGCTGTATCACCATCAACATTAGCATTTTCTCTTTTTGTATCATCTTCATGAGCAGATTTTAATCCTAGTCCTTCTAGTGTTTTTAAAAATTTATGTTTTTTCTTGTCATCAAAGAACATTTCACGAGATTGATTTCTTTTTTCACGATAATCAGAAAAAGATTTATATACATCAACATAACCTTTTTTCTGTAATTCATCTTCAATTATATCTTGAATATCCTCAATTTTAATTTTTTCTTCGTCTTTGTACTCTTTTTCAATACGTTTAATAACAGATTGATAAACTTTTTGCATATCTTTTTCTGTATATTCTTTGCCTTCACTTAATTCGGCATATTCGGATCTGTCTAAATTATCAAATCCTTTTTTAATTGCTAGTGCTATTTTAGCACCATTAAAGTCTACTTTTTTTCCATTTCTTTTAATTACTTTTAAGTTTTCTAAAACTTCTTCATTTACAGCCATTTTAACTCCTCCAATATTTCCTCTCTCTATACTTTAAATTTTAATACTTCTAACACTAAAGTCAATACATTTTTAATCGTTTTTACAATACATTTGTTCTATATCTTTTCAAAATCCTTATAATATAAGGTTTTTATTAAAAAATTAATTTTCTCAAAATGTGTAAAGTTCAAAAAAATCATTTTTTTAATCTTTTATAAAAGTCAATTAAATATTGAAAGCGCAATTTTTTCCTTTATTTTACAAGGAATACGTGATTAATTCAAATAAATTAATTTTGATTTTTTTCTTCAAAAAATCGTTTTTTGCAAATTTTGATTTTTTTGATTTTTACGTTTTTTAAACTTTTTTATTTTTTCTATTTCCTTTTAAATCAATAGTTTTCAACTATTCTAGTGCATAAAAAAAGGTAGTGTAAAAGTACTACTTTTATTTACTAATTTTAACACATAAAAATAGACATAATTTGTCGAACACTTATCTATTTAGTATCATCGTCTTTTATATTATTTTCTTCCAAATAAGAAAGTATTTTTCGTTGATTTTTTAAAATTGTATTCATGTGATCATGAAGTTGTTCCAATATAAGTTCACTCTTTAAATCTATATGATAATCATTTTTATTTCTTATACTATCTTTTTTAGCTTGTCTATTTTGACTCATCATAATAATAGGCGCTTGTAAAGACGCAATGCAAGATAAAACCAAATTTAATAATATAAAAGGATATGGGTCAATTGCATTTACTAACATTACAGTATTTAACACAATCCAAAGCACTAGAAAGAAGCAAAATAAAATTATAAACGTCCAACTACCTGCTACTTCTGAAATTTTATCAGCTGCTTTATCTCCAAAAGTCATATTTGTATCACTTTCTTTATCAACATCAATAGTTATTGGATTATTTAAAAGCATATCAAGAATTTCTTCTTCATCTTTCTCACCTATTTCTTGATTCAATAACATTTTAACTATTTCTCTTTTCTTTTTTTCCATTTCTGCTCACCTCTATAAAATATAATTTCTAACTACACCATTGGGATATCTCCAGTTTTTAATCTCGTCAATACCTGGATAACCATATGTACATACTTCTAATGCTTTCATAATACCAGCATGAGTAACAATTAATATAGTTTCATTAGGATATTTAAGTTTTAATTCTTCTAAAAATAAATCAACTCTTTTTACAACCTCGCTAAATGTTTCTGCACCACCAACGGTATAATTAACATCTAAACTATACCAGTTATCAAGATTTATACTTGTAACTTTTTTATTAGTAAAAACACCAGCATCTCGCTCAGATATTCGCTCATCATAACTAATTGGTAATTTCCCATTTACAATGATATCTGCAGTATGTTTAGCTCTTAAAAGAGGAGATGATATAACTCTATCAAATGTTACATTATTAAGAAGTAAAGAAGCACCTTGCGCATCTTTTATTCCCTTCTCATTGATATCTATATCATTTCTACCATTTATTAATCCGTTAACATTATTAAAAGTACTTCCATGTCTTACAACATACAAATGCATATCATCACTACTCTTTCTATTCTCAATCTTATTATAACACTTTTAAATACAAAAGAAAAAGAGTATTGCTACTCTTTTATGACTTTATTCAATTTCGATTTTTTTCTTAGTATCTACTACTTCTTTTTTAGGAACAGTAAGTTTTAACATACCATTATTAAATTTTGCTTTAATATTATCTGTTTCAAGGTCACCTAAATAGAAAGACCTTTCATATTTACCATAACTTCTTTCCCTACGAATGTAGTTCTTTTCTTCATCCTTTTCTTCGTTTTGCTTTTCAGCAGTGATAGTTAGATATCCATTATCAACATTGATACTAATATCCTTCTTATCAAATCCAGGAACATCCATTTCAATGTGATAATCGCCACCTTTTTCATAAATATCGCATTTCATAGTATTTTTCTCATTATTAGAATTTGCTAAGAAATCATCGAAAAAATCATCTAAATAATATTTCTTTGGGATTATATTCATATCCACCCTTCCTTTCATAATTACGTTATACTACTATCATTAGCACTTGTCAATACAGTTTGCTAATTTTCATAAAACTTTCACATTTATATTATGAAAAAAAGTAGAACCTTTTATACAAAACAATTCTACTTTTCTATTAATTTAATAAATTCATTAGGTACATCGGTTTCAAAAGTCATTAATTTATCACTGCCAGGTAAAGTTAAAGACAATTTATATGCATGTAAGTACATACGTCTAAATCCATCTTTTGAGCCATATTTACTATCACCAACAATTGGATGATTCATATCCTTCATATGTACTCTTATCTGATTCTTTCTACCCGTTCTTAGGCTTATATCTAGAAATG
>OLHG01002275.1_pt1 | contig 10464 bp, 10 predicted proteins | sample 1605971 | NCBI WGS metagenome assembly OLHG01 (sample SAMN03283289) | human gut metagenome | biome: human-associated habitat; material: feces | host: Homo sapiens | place: Peru | collected 2012 | reverse complement strand
CTACCGAGAGGATGACTGAAACCTCATGTGGCAAGCGTGGAATGGCTACACCGTGAATGTCAAGTGTCTTGATGTCGAAAGTCTTGCGGTCGAAACTATCTTTACCGAACAAAACCCATGTGAACCCATCGAAGACCGTAGTCTTTCCCGAACCGTTACGACCGTAGATGCTGGTCGATTTCTCATCAAACTCGATTTCGAGTTCTCGCAATCCCTTGAAGTTAAGGAAGTGCATTTTCTTTAAGATGATTGTTTTCATCATTTGCGTTGTTTATTGTTAATATTAAAAATTTCCTGTGGCAATGTAAGTCGCTGCCTTACTCTCAATCTCTGCCTTGCTTTCATATCTGGTATGGAGCATCCATGACTCAATTTCCGACTTTTTGAAATAGGTTTTGTTCCCTTGTTTATAGTAGGGAAGAGACTTCTCGTTTACCAAGTGTCTCACTCTGCTCTCAGATATATCAAGCATGATGGCAACTTCTTTCGTATTGAGGGCATTTTTCGATGACATTAGGATAAGCCTCTCGATACGTTCCAATCTTTCATCCGTACTCATAGATTATTCCTCCATATCGTTTACTAACTTGGATAACTCTGCTATCTCGTTACGGTCATCCCAATACATGAAAAGGCGAAAGTATAGATAACCGAGATAGAAACCGATAGCCTTTGACACAAAGAAAGCCACCCACCATGCGAAACCCTCATAATCCTCTGGAGAGCCGAAAATGCCAATCAAGGCAACTGAACCGATGGCGAGTAATACCCAATATCGCCAATTCAAGATAATCCGTAACATAGTCTTTTTTGTTTTATGCCGTTACCTCTTTGGGGAATAGGCTGTTTATATCTGCACCAAATTCTTGTGCAATCACACTCTTTGCAAGCTCATCGGGTACTTGCTGACCACTAATCCACATCCTAACCGTAGTTTCTGACCGCTTGGTCAACGTGGCAACCCTCGAAACAAACAATTGCGCTGCCGTGGGCTTCTTCTTTTCATCCTCGTAGAGGTTTCTAAATGTCTTTTGAACCATTGCGTTAAATTATTTTAATGTTAATTATTTGCTTGTTAGGCACTTATTTTGTATCTTTGCCCCAAAAATTCTTTTGTCGCAACTCAATAACTTTTCTTATTGACGCTGCAAAGATAGATATAATATCTTAGATAAACAAATATATCTTAGATTTTGTGTCTAATATTAAAGTTTTTTAAGCATTATAGGCTATGAATGAAAGAATAAACGTATTTATACAGAGTTTGGGCATTACGGTGTCTGAGTTTGAGAGAATATGTAATTTGAGTAATGGGGCGGTCTCAAAAATGGGAGACAACACTCGAACATCTACAATAGATAAAATATCTAAGATATACCCATCTCTTAATATTACATGGTTACGAACAGGAGAGGGCGAAATGATTAAAGGTCAAGTATCGCAAACCTCTCATGGGGATAATTCCCCTAACATAAACGGCAACGGCAATCATTTAGAGCCAACTTCATCTTTGTTGGATAAGGCTCTCGATGAGATTTCTGCTATGCGCAAGGCTCTGACCGATGCACTGGCAGTTAATCAGAGAAATACGGACAGATTACTTAACATTATAGAGAATATGAGTAAATGAAAGATTGGAATAGAAAAGTTATTGATGCCTTAAAGCATCAAATATCATTTGGCTCAGTTCCGAGTGATATGAAATCGTCCCTTTTGCTCGAACTTGGCAAAGAGATTGATAGAAGAAAAGTATATAACGAGCCTACGCAAGAGATAGAAGCACTCTATCAAGATGCGTTGTCGCTCAATGTCTAACCTATATTATATATAATAATGAGAAAAGTATTATCATTGTTAGCAGTCTTTGCATTTGTCTTTTGTTCTTGTTCAGAAGAAAAGGTAAATGACCCTTATGTGATAAAGTATGCAAAATCATTAGTTAGTCAATATCCAAATTACGCATCAAACGAAATGGCAAAAGATGCTATAAATGACTCTATTACAAATCACTCACGCTCTTTTATAGGAAAGGACGCAAGAGATTTGGATGATATAGTTTTTTCTTTTGATGATTTGTTAGATGGTAAAGATGGCAAATGTGCTATTTTCGTTTCTTCAACTAATTTTTCAATAGATGCGCCATCTAATAGCAGTGATAAGTATATATCCCCTTTTGTGAAAATCATCGCTTTTGGTAGGATTGACAATAATATTGCTGCAAAACTTGATAAGAATTGTAAGTATAAAGTTTCTGGGAAACTACATGAATGGGATGGAGAAAACAATCTTAATGTATTGATGTCTTCAATGTCTGATGATTTGGACTTTGGTACTTATATTCTTGATGATATGACTATAACAGAAATCACAAATGAGTAGAAGACGAAATTATAGTGAAGACACAATCGCCATCATGGAGCGTTTCTTTCAAGCGTTCCAAACTTCACTTGATAACAAACTCATAAAGAATACCTCTCAGTTCTGTGCGACCAATAACATAGATAAGCGGCATTTCTATGCTCAGCGCAAAGATATAGGTCGAGGGTTCTTTGAGGTTGGATGGCTCATTCCTCTTATCCGTGATTGTGGGGTCTCTTCAAATTGGCTTCTCACAGGTAAGGGAACGATGTATTTGCAATAAACGAAAATAACGGAAAAGGTTGTATCGTGTACGCTTTTCCGTTATTTTGTGTCAATGTCTTGGTTAATCGGTACGCTTATCCCCATTTTCAGTACGTTCTCCCAAAATATCGGGAATGTTGGCAACCGCCTTTTGTTTGTTCTTATCAAGCACCTTTGCATAGATTTGAGTTGTATTCAGTTCACGATGACCGAGCAACTTTGATACGGTATAGATGTCCGTTCCGATGTCGAGCATCATAACTGCAAATGTGTGTCGGGCGCAGTGGAAAGTTATCTTTTTGTCAATTCCTGCCCTCAATACCCATCTTTTGATTGTCTCGTTGGTGCAAGTTGGAGAATGGATGTCGGTAAAGATATGCTCATCTGGTTCACCTCTCTCTCCAAGGAGTTCTGCTGCTTGTGGGGTTATATCGAGGTATTCTTGCCCTCCTGTTTTCTTCTGACGGAATATAATGCGAGTGAAATCTCCCTGCTTCTTGACTTCTGACCAAGTGAGACGTAAAACATCGCTTCGTCTTAGACCTGTAAGGCAAGAGAAAAGAAATGCTCGTTTGATGTTTGGGTACTCGCATTCAGTCTGGGCGAGTTTCTTCACCTCATCAATGGTTAGGTACATTCTCGTTCCCTCTTCCTCCTTGAAGTTCTCGATACCTCTTATCGGGTTGTATTGGATGATGCGGTCTTCGTATGCCTGTGTTAAGCAAGCACGCAACTTGTTGAAGTAACTCAGCTTTGAGTTTCGGGATAGGGGATGGTCTTTTATTCTCTTTCGATAATCGTTCCCCCATGCTACCGCATCATTCTCCAAATAGTCACGAAAGCCCTGCACCCATTGAGGGGTGATTTCGGCAAATGTGATATTTTGGTTTGGCTCATACTTCTCCAAGTGCTTCAAGCATGACCGCCAATTTCCCCAATTACCTCTACTTTCCTTGCCGAGTCTCTTCTCACACATATTTCTATAATAAGGATAGAAGAGAGTTTCTTCCTTATATGCGGACTTGAAACCAAACTCGCCATTCTGCATATCCACCATACGCTTTGCCTTGATGGAGTTTGCAAGGAGCATGGTTCGTTTGTTCTGCTCCTTGTCCTGCCTTGTCTTTTCTGGTATGAGGTAAAGTTTCAGAAACTCATATTCACGCTTGCCATTTCTGTAAATGTCGAGATAGAGAGATATGTTTCCATTGGCAAGTTTCTTCTCTCGTATCTTAATCGGTTCTTTGCTGATGTCTGCCATAATCCTATGCGTTGAATGTTTGTTACTTCTGTTACCCGATTTTGTGCGAGTAACAAAATAGTAACGCAAAGATAGCATATAAACGGCATACTACCGACATATTAACCTAATATTTATATTTGCTTAACAAATCGCAAATCATTGATTATTATGTTATTTATGTGCGATAGTATGCCGTTTGCGTGATTTCTTGTTTTCAAAGAAAATTCCCTTACTTTCCGATGCAAAAGTGCTTGAAGATATTGTTTAGCGTTTCCTGGCTACTGATCTGTCCGCCAGTGATTTCACCCAATTCTTCCAATACCATTTTCAGGTCTTCGGCGATGATGTCGCCGCTCATGCCCATTTCCATCGACTCCAATACTCGGGAGAGGGAATCATGGGCACGGAGAAGAGCCTCGTAGTGGCGGGCACTCGTAATGATGACATCGTTCTCGGTAATCTCAGGAATATCAGCGGCTTTTACTAATGCCTGCTCCAGGGATGAAACGTTCTCGCCTGTGCGGGCACTGATGAAGAGTGGGGCTTCTGATTCACTGGAATCTGACCCACAGGAATGGGTGAATTTATCGAACGCAAGTTTATCATTCTCAAGTTTATCCATCTTATTAAATACTACCAGCAGCTTCTTGCCCTGGTTCTTCAGCTTCATCTCCTTGATTTCTGAGGCTGACGGCTGCTCATCTAATAGCCAGATTACTATCTTCGCCTCTTCCATCTTCTGGAAAGTGCGCTCTATTCCGATGTTTTCTACCACATCATCCGTCTTGCGGATTCCGGCTGTGTCAATAAAGCGGAAGGTGATTCCGTCGATGAGGGTGGTGTCTTCGATTACATCTCGGGTGGTTCCGTGAATGTCGCTCACGATTGCCTTCTCCTCGTGGAGCAGACGGTTGAGCAGGGTGCTCTTGCCCACATTCGTCTTGCCTACGATGGCTACGGCTACTCCCTGCTTTAGAGCATTGCCGGTTTCGAAGGAGTGGGCGAGGGTGGTAATCTTGCGATTGATTTCTTCGGCTAGTGCCTGGAGTTCGCTGCGGTCGGCAAACTCCAGTTCTTCGTGGTCGCTGAAGTCGAGCTCCAACTCCAGGAGCGAAGTCATCTTTAATAATTTTTCGCGAAGGAGGGAGAGTTCGTTGCTGAAATGACCCTTCAGTTGGCTGAGTGCCATCTTGTGGGTTGCCTTGTTGGTAGAGGCGATGAGATCAGCTACGGCTTCTGCCTGAGAGAGGTCCATCTTGCCGTTGAGATAGGCACGACGGGTGTATTCGCCCGGTTCTGCCTGGCGACATCCTACCTCCGTAAAGCGATGGAGAACCTGCTGAAGAATGTATCGGCTGCCATGACAGGAAATCTCGGTGGAGTTCTCGCCTGTATAACTGTGGGGTGCACGGAACACGCTCACCAGTACATCATCGATGGTGTTGCCATCCTTATCCTTGATTTCGCCATAATGCAGGGTGTAGGGCTTGGCTTCTTCCAGGGATTTGCCGTTGGCAGACTGGAAGATTTTGTCGGTGAGGGTAATGGCGTCGGAGCCACTGAGTCGGATGATTCCGATAGCACCGCCGGCTGGGGTTGCCAGGGCGCAGATACATTCTTCTTGATTCTTCATTCTTTCTTGTTTATTTTAAAGCTTTTGCCCTTTCAGGGCGACAGGTTTTTTGCTATTTAACCCAGGGTTACCCTGGGCTAGGAGCTTCTGCCCTTTCAGGGCGTATTGCTGCAACAGATGACCTCCTGTTCAGGGCGTATTGCTGCAACAGATGTCCTCCTGTTCAGGGCGTATTGCTGCAACGAACCTAGATTCTATCCAATACAACCTTGATGAGGTTGTCAATGGTGCTCTTGTAGCCGGTGTTGGCGCTGAGGGCACGGCGGTTGGCGATGACCATGCAGCAGGTTAATGCCTTGTGGCCGAGGAGAAGAGAAAGACCGGCAAGGGCTGAACTCTCCATCTCGAAGTTGTTGACGCGCAGACCGTTATACTCGAATGCTTCAATCTTCTGATTAAGTTCCGGGTCGGCAAGTGGGGCACGGAGTTCGCGGCCCTGAGGTCCGTAGAAACCGCCACAGGCTATGGTAATTCCGCGTACCATATCATTGCCGGCTATCTGGTTGAGCAGTTCCGGATTGTTGTCTACACAGTATGGATTGCCAATCTGGTCGTTCCATTTTACCTGGCGCTTGAATTCTGCCTCTGTTTCGAGGTCGCAGATTTCGTTGCGACGGGCATAGAAGTTGATGAGTCCGTCGAAACCGATGCTCTTCTGCGAGGCTACGAAGGTTCCGGCAGGGCAGTTGAGCTGCAGGCCGCCGCAGGTTCCGATGCGCACGAGGGTGAGCGTGGTATGCTCGGGTTTCTCGGTGCGGGTTTTGAAATCGATGTTCTTCAGCGCATCGAGCTCGTTGACCACGATGTCGATATTATCGCATCCTATTCCGGTGCTCTGCACGGTGATTCGCTTACCTTTATATGTGCCGGTGATGGCGTGGAATTCCCGACTTGAAACTTCGCATTCCTTCTCATCGAAATGGGAGGCTACGAGGGCTACGCGACCTGGGTCGCCAACGAGAATTACTTTATCAGCCACTTGTTCCGGGCGAAGATGAAGGTGGAAGCAGCTTCCGTCTTCATTGATAATCAATTCTGATTCTGCAAAATATTTGCTCATGGTTCTTTTGATTTTAAGTTATACATTCTTTATATCAGGGCTTTGCGCCCCTCTGTGTTTAAGATAAACAAAGATACGAATAAAAAATGAAATGCGATATTTTTTTAATGATTTTAAACAGTAAAAAAACACGAAGGGCAAATCCCGAAAATGGAACTTGCCCTTCTCTTTCAAATCTCTCTTCTTTTATATACTAGTATATACTAGTTTTTGCTCCACACGCCCTGAAAGGGCAGAAGCTCCTAGCCCGTACTTAAACCACTTGCTAAACTTGGGTTATGAATTCATAGAGAGCAGGAACTCGTCGTTGTTGCGAGTATGCTGCATATTCTTGTGGATGGTGCTCATCGCCTCGATAGCGTTCATGTCGGACAGATACTTGCGCAGAATCCACATGCGGTCGAGTGTTGTCTTGTCCTGCAGCAGATCGTCGCGACGGGTAGACGAAGAAATGAGGTTGACGGCAGGGAAGATGCGCTTGTTGCTGAGTGAGCGGTCGAGCTGCAACTCCATGTTACCGGTTCCCTTGAACTCCTCGAAGATGACTTCATCCATCTTACTACCTGTATCGATGAGGGCAGTAGCGATGATGGTGAGCGAACCGCCGCCTTCGATGTTACGCGCAGCACCGAAGAAACGCTTAGGCTTCTGGAGGGCGTTTGCATCTACACCACCGGTGAGCACCTTACCAGATGCAGGAGCTGTGGTGTTGTAGGCACGGGCGAGACGGGTGATAGAATCGAGGAAGATGACAACATCGTGTCCGCATTCTACCATTCTCTTAGCCTTCTCGAGCACGATTCCGGCAATCTTGACATGGCGCTCTGCTGGCTCGTCGAAGGTAGAGGCGATAACCTCTGCATTCACGGTGCGTGCCATGTCGGTAACCTCCTCAGGACGCTCGTCGATGAGCAGCATCATGAGGTAAGCCTCAGGATGGTTGGCTGCGATGGCGTTGGCAATATCCTTCATGAGGATGGTCTTACCGGTCTTAGGCTGAGCCACGATGAGCGCACGCTGACCCTTACCGATTGGCGAGAAGAGGTCTACGATGCGGGTGCTGAGATTGGTGGTGCGGCGGTCGCCACAGAGATTGAACTTCTCATCAGGGAAGAGTGGGGTGAGGTGCTCGAAAGGAACACGGTCACGAACCTCTGACGGGTCACGGCCATTGATCTTGATGATGCTTGTGAGTGGGAAGTATTTCTCGCCCTCGTGAGGCGGACGAACCTTGCACTCGATGACATCACCTGTCTTCAGACCGAACTTCTTGACGAAGCTGGATGCTACATAAACATCGTCCGGTGAAGAAAGGTAATTGTAATCGCTGCTGCGCAGGAATCCGTAGCCCTCTGAAATCACTTCGAGCACACCGTTGGATTTCACGAGATTGCTGAAATCGTAGGCTGGTGCTTCCTGCTTGTTCTTGGCTGCAGGGGCAGCAGGTGTGTGCTGGTGAGAAGTCTGTGGAGTGGTAGGACGGTCGAAGATGTCGACAGTAGGAATGGCAGCCTGGTCTTCGATAGGAATGTCGACTACCGGGATGAAATCGGTTCCATCGCCCGGATCACCCTTCCAGGTTCCGTCTGCATCGAGTTCTACCTTCATACCTTCAGTATAGTGGATAGGAGCTGACTCCTGTTTCTTATCGGTTGCAGTTTTTTCAGTAGCTTCTTCCTTTGCCTCCTCAGCTGGAGCCGGAGCTACTGCTGCGTTCTGTGCATTCATCTTAGCCTGGAGCATCGCCTGCAAATCGCCGCTGATGTTAGCGCTCTCAGCGTTTCCGGCAGAGAACTGCTCTTCAGGAACGGCAGCCTGCTCAGGAGCTGCTGCCTGCTCAGGAGCAGTCTGCTGGTTATCGGCTGTTGCCTCTTCCGGCTGTTCTGCCTCAGTAGCAGCCTGCTGGTTAGCCGTCTCCTGTGCATCTTTCGCCATCTGCGCTTCTAACTCGGCTTTTACCGCCTGATGCTTTCTGATGGCAGCTGCTCTGGCTTCTGCAATGGCTTCGAGTTCAGCCTTGCTTCTTCTGCCGCGGTGTTTCGGGAAGTTGGCAAGTACCTGAGCCTCGATGTCTTCGCCTGATTGGTTTAGAGTCTGCTTCTGGGCAGCTGATTGTAAACTCTGCTCTGCCGGACTGAACTGGATTTCTTCCTCAACCGCTGGGGCTGGGGCAGTTTCGCTCATAGCCTGAGGAGCAGTCTCGCCGCCGTTAGGACCCAATACCTGGTTCTTCTGCACGTCGAAATTCTCTCCTTCATTACCGTGTACGGAATAAACACGGTCTTCTTTCTTGGTTGCAATGCGGGTGCGCTTGCGCTTAGGGGCTGCTTCAGGAGCTGGCTGTTCTGCCTGGGCGTCGAGAATGGCATAGACGATAGTTCCCTTGTTATCGCTCTTCTTTACCTTGGCTCCAAGTTCCTTGGCAATGTCCTTCAACTGAACGACACTCTTTGCTTGTAATTCTTCTTTGCTATACATATATTATATATTGTATATTAATGATTTTCTTTCTGAAATGTCGCGTTTCTGAATGGAAACACGGTATTGATTGATAAATTCGTGTGCAAAGATAATTAAAAAATTTGTTTCTGCCAAATATTTTGCCTATCTTTGCACAAAAAAAATAAAAATGGCTAGTCAAATACCCTATTTAGACGTTCAAAACCTCACCAAACGCTTTGGTGCACAGGTTCTTTTTGATAATATTTCCTTCTCTATCGCTGAAGGACAGAAAGTGGGACTCGTGGCGAGAAACGGCACGGGAAAGTCTACGCTCATGTCGGTGCTGATGGATAAAGAGGGCCACGAGAGCGGAGACATCATCTACCGACGCGACTTGAAGGTGGGCTATCTGGAGCAGTCGCCGCAGTTTGATCCGGAGGAAAGTGTGCTGCAGGCGTGCTTCAATCATGAGGATGATCCGGAGAAGGTGCTGAAGGCGAAACAGATTCTCACCCAGCTGCACATTACAAACCTGGATCAGCCGATGGGACAGCTCAGCGGCGGACAGCAGAAGCGAGTGGCGCTGGCGAATGTGCTGATTACGGAACCCGACTTCCTGATGCTGGACGAGCCGACCAACCACCTGGACCTGGAGATGATAGAGTGGCTGGAGGGTTATCTGAACCGCGGCAACAAGACCATCTTTATGGTTACGCACGACCGATTCTTCCTGGACAAGGTGTGCAATACGATTCTGGAACTCGACGACCGCACCATCTACACCTATCGTGGCAATTATGCCTATTATCTGGAGAAGAGGCAGGAGAGAATGGACAATCTGAGAGCCGAAATTCAGCACTCGAAGAATCTCTACCGCAGGGAACTCGACTGGATGCGCCGCCAGCCTCAGGCTCGCGGACACAAGGCGAAATACCGCGAGGATGCTTTCTACGAGCTGGAGAAGGTGGCAAAGCAGCGCATCGAAGACAGGCAGGTAAGGCTGAAGGCTTCTACCGTTTATATAGGTTCGAAGATTTTTGAATGCCAGTATGTGAGCAAGGCTTTCGACGACAGGGGACAGAAAAAGGTGATTCTCGACAACTTCTACTACAACTTTGCCCGCTTCGAGAAGATGGGCATTGTGGGTAATAACGGAACGGGAAAATCGACCTTCATCAAGATGCTGCTGGGCGAGGTTCAGCCCGACAGCGGCAAGTTTGACATCGGCGAGACGGTTCGCTTCGGCTATTTCTCGCAGGAGGGACTGAAATTCCGTGAAGACCAGAAGGTGATTGACGTGATTACGGAGATTGCCGATTATATAGATTTGGGTGGCGGCAAGCACATGACGGCTTCGCAGTTTCTGCAGTTCTTCCTCTTTACGCCCGAGGAGCAGCACAACTACGTTTACAAGCTGAGTGGCGGCGAGAAGCGCAAGCTTTATCTCTGTACGGTGCTGATGAG
>OLHG01002274.1_pt1 | contig 10465 bp, 8 predicted proteins | sample 1605971 | NCBI WGS metagenome assembly OLHG01 (sample SAMN03283289) | human gut metagenome | biome: human-associated habitat; material: feces | host: Homo sapiens | place: Peru | collected 2012 | reverse complement strand
CAAGTCTAGCCTTGTATTTCATTTCCCTAGCCTTAGCCTGAAGAGAAGATACTGATCTAGAAAAAGATACCAATTGCTGATGTTTCTTTTCTTGTTCACCAAGTCCTAATCTATATAACAATCTCATCATTCTCATTGAATCCCTTACTGGATACTCCTTAGCAAAATCCATATAAGGATCAATAGATTGATCACCAGCCTCTATCTTACTAAGCATTCTCTTAAGTCCTGGTCTAAATACTTCAGGAGCATCATCAACACTTTTAGCAAGAGCTACTGGCACAGTATAATGATGAATCAATACTTCTAATGTTTTTAAATAATATGGAAGTAATGAATCAATATAATTCAAATGACTCTTATACCATCTCTTTAACCCAAGATACTGATACTTAAATGTAATATACCCAATTACTAAAGCAATAATAACAGCTAAATAACTCATATTAGAAACAAATACAAATATTAGACCAACAGCCACTAAAACACCATTTCTAACTCTTTTCATAAATACTTCATTAGGATCATATACCCTATCACCATATTTAGCAATCAAAAGAAAATCATAATCTTTCTCTTTCAATATATTACATAGCCTACTATTACTACTAAAGAATGAAGTCTTTATCTTCTTATTAACAATAAATATATAGAAGACAATAACTGTAACAATAATAAGTTCCAAATACATTATTCAGCACCTACATTCTCGTTGTAATATTTTTCTCCATTCAAGAGAAAACAACTATTAATTATAACTACACCATGAACAAATAATCTAATTAAAAAATTATCTATCATAGCAATATAAGTTTCTTGACCAATAAGTAATTGTATAAGAGCAACCATACCATATAAAGCAACACCAAAAGTAATAAATTGTTTATGAAATGCTGCTCTATCAGTTCTATCTCTATATACACCCTCTACTAAGATATCAATATCAGATAACATATTCTCAAAAGTTTCTTCCGTATCCTTAGCACCCTCTTTAGTTACCTGTAAAAATAATTGATGCATATTTTTAACCATATAGTATGGATATTTAGTATCCATATACTTAATTGAATCATAGACATCACCCTTCTCATAAGATAATGCTATCATTGTCTTAACATCAGATACCAAAGGTTCTTCCAATATACCTGATTCCACTACTCCCTCTAATGACTTAACAAAAGCCCCAGTAGTAGCAAACTCCATTATCGTATTAGTACAATATACCTGTACTTGTTCAAATAAATATTCACTATATTGCCTTTTACATCTTAAATAAGTAACATATGGTATAAAAGATACCGCTATTAAAATATAAATGACACTTATAAATATATTATAAAAGTATAGATAACTTATTCCACCAGATAATCCAGCAAAAGCTAGTATTTGAAATAAATATTGTCTAGGTGTATATTCTAGTCCTAGTTCTTTTACTTTATCTCTCATTACTTTAAAGGAGTAAGGTTCCAATTTTCTATAAGTATTAACAGCAGTTTCTGAAATAAACTTATATACAGATTCACCTTGTTTTGTACGATAAGATATTATAAATATTATAATAACTCCTATCAAAACTATTTCCATTATATCACCTACCCTTAACTATTATTTATACTCATTACATTTACTCCACTAGGAGTTACAGTCTGCGTACCATAAATATTTGGAATACCATTAACATTTTGATTAATAGTATTCTGCATAGCTTGTCCAGGTTGCATATTCTGATGTTGCCCAGCAATTCCACCTAAAATACTTTGACTAGTAACATTACTTTGTATATTAGCATTACTAGGTATCTGAGCATTACTAACTGCACTGCTATTATCTACTACAAAATCATTAGTCTCATTATTAACACTACCATCCTTAAATTCTTCTTTAACAAGAATATCTGGAGGCATTATTACACCCTGACTTTCCAAATAGTCTAATAAATGCTTACTAGGATTAGCAGTAGTCTCATGACCATCAGGAGTCTTTCTATAAAGAATCTTATATTCTGGTTTATTATCATCAGTAACATAAAATTCTACTACTTCAGAAACCTCCCTATGAAAGTTCTTATATTTTTGACTATAATAAGCCTTAATATGTACACCAAGTTGAACATATCTATGAATAGTAGCCAAGAACTGACTAACATCCTGATTCGTTTCAAGCAAACTATATAATCTACTAGGAATAGATTCAGCTTTGTCTGCATGAATAGTAGATAAAATATTATGACCCGAGGAAATACTATTACGAACAGCCATAACCGCTTCGGCACTTCTTACCTCGGATAATAAAATCCATCTAGGATTCTGTCTCATACAAGTAACAAGAACATCACTATAACTAGCAATATTATTTGTTTTCATAGCAACTATATCTCTATGTGGAAATATCTTATCTAAGTGAAGTTCTAGTGTATCTTCTATTGTGATAATCTTTTCATTAGGCGCTATATGACTTGCCAAATATTTAACCAACTCAGTTTTACCACTACCAGTTTCTCCACTTACAATTATATTGCAGTGACCTTCAACACACTTGAATAGAAAATCATGTATTTGTAAAGATACATAATTTTCACCAAGTAGCTTATCTTTATTAAGTCTTATCTTAGCTGGAGTTTTACGTATAACACATGCTATTCCATTGGTTGCAATAGAATCATGTACAAAGTTTAAACGTAACTCAGCACTTTCAGCATCTAGAAATGGGTGTGCCATATTGAATGTTTTACCCATTACATTCGAGCATTGGAAAGCAATCTTTTCCATTAAAGCATTATTAATATCCGGTCTTTCTACTCTAAAAACACCTTTAGTTAATGTCTTTAAATGTATTTGACCTTCATTAGAATACGACACATCGGTAATATCATCATTATCTAAAAATTCTTTTAATGGTCCAAAATCAATTTGATCAAATATTGTTCCTTTTTCAGTCATATATGACACCCTTTCTATATCTTTTTAACAATTTAATTAATTATTCTAATGTTCCAATTCCACCAGGATTAGTATTAGTTCCTTGTTCTGGTAGAATAACTGTCTTACTTAATATAAAGTCTTGTAGGTATTCACTACTTACTACAGTAGCACCTGGTTTTTCACTATAAGATTTATTTCTTGGTACTGGAATAATTTCACCACTTAAATATCCAGCTTTTCTTAGTAATAAATGCATATCTTCAGGTACAGCAAATATTAAGCTAGATGGTGTTCCAAGTTTAGAACTATTTTCAAATACATGGTTACCACTTGAATCTTTAACTGCAAGTACTTCTATACTTTCAATCAACTTACCTAATAATAATTTTCCTGTATCATCATAAGCAGCATAATATAAATCAATATAGTTTCCAGGGAATATTGAATTACCATAAGTAGTTTCAGTATTAACCTTTAAACTAACAACAGTATATCCATCAGGAATATCTTCCCAAGCACTATCAGGCATTTGACTCCATTCAACTAATGTTGATTTATAGAATAAACTACCTGCAGGAATAACTGTATTATAATTAGCATACTTACCAACTATATCATTTAAATTAGTAACAGTATTATCAGTTAACATTCTCTTAGGAATCTTAACATATCCAATCATATCTTTAGTAACCTCAGTTCTTGGTTGAATCTCTTCCTTAGCATAAGGAACACTAATTGGTTCAGTTGCTTGTTTAATTCTCCAATTATAACCAAAGTACAAAATAAATACTATACCTAATACACACACTATAGTAACAGTATTTTTATTGGTAAAAAACCTCTTCAAACTAATTAATAAATTATTCATAAACTCCTCCTATTCTTACTATATTTCATTATAAACGAAAATCATATTAAAATCAATTATAAAAGAGAAAATTTTTCATTTTCTCTTCTAATATTTTTATCAATTGCTAGGCACACCAGGTTGATAAGCAGGCCCACCAAATGCACTTTCTTTATATTTTGATTCTAATATTCCACTTAACACTGTAACAATATCAAAGTCCACAGCTGAATCAGTTTTAACTGTATATTCATTAGTAGAAGTTTTAATTCTAACAGTAGCTTTAGGTGGATATTCATATACATCATAAAATTCTATTTTATAAGTCTTGATGCCTTTTACGCTTTCACTATATCTTCTAATAAAACTTTCATAGAATTTCTCTTTAACCATTCTAATATCTCCATATTGTCTATATACTCCATAATCTATTGCATCTATCATTGCAGCTTCCATTACTTCTTTAGTTAAATAATAATCTTCTTCATCTGTTGATGTAAGATCTTGCACTAATAGTAATACTACAAAGATAAATATTCCTAAAGCAATAAGTAAATATGTCCAAAAGGCTTCCTTCATTACTCATCACCTCCTGGTTTAGAGTATCTAAAGTCTTTACTAGAAAAACTAGAATTTGTATAAATATCTTGTACACCATATTCTTCAAGTCGACTACTCAAGAAACTACTAGAACAATATAATGATGTATTAGTACAATTTAATAAATTGTTATCCAAATAAGTATAACCTCGATCAAGTTCAGTTTTATTATATTGCTTTATATTCCTAATAGCAGATGGTGTCAAAGTTAATGAAAATTCCAAATAATCATTTGTCCATACGGAATCGATATCTTGAATTTTTTCTATAACATCTGCACTTTTTTTCCAGTTATAACCAATATCACGACTAGACACTACACCACTTGTAACATTAGGATCATATATTGAATTAGGAAATAAGTTTTTTAAATCCACGCTTCTAAAATATAAGCCTAAAGAATAATCATAATTTGGATTATCTCCTGGATTATCTGGTTCTTCATCAGGATAGCAATCTTCACCATCAGGACATTCATAACATTCATGATAGCCATCATCGCAATCGTAAGAATTTAATTCATTAACTACAATATAATCACATGTAGACTGTCCACCATTTATACGATTCTTTGGATCATCTATTTTAATGTCGTAACAAATATCGTATGTACCAGGTTGTCTTTCTGCTGCAACAGGCCAAGTATGATCTTCCATTGGTAAATAACTCGAATCTGGTTGAGAGTTAGTTACTTTTCCAGTAAATAGTTGAGTATAATGTTTTGCACTTTGATAGTGACCAGATGAATCTGTTTGATAAGCCATAATTGCGCCGTTCTTAGGAGCATTATAACTTACATTTTTACATTCCCCTTGTCCAGGTGTTCCAGTACAAACATAATATACTAGAGTTTCAGTAGAACATGCTCCAGCAGAAAAGTCAGCATCACAACTTCCACAGAATTGTCCCCAATCACTACTTTCATTACAAACTTTAGTTATACCAGATTTACCACCTTGTACATCAGCAATATTAACCTCGTAGCCTTTACTATAACTGATATTTTCATCATATCCACCAGTAGTAGTACCATCGCCACCACAAGCAGCAACATCTCTTCCTAAAGTTGTTTCCTCAAAGAAATTATCTTCATTATTACAATCTTCAATTTGTTTCTTTAAATCATTTACTCTTCTAAGTGCCGCATTATAAGCATTTGCTGCCGCAGCTAAAAATGGTCTTGGATCAACACCACTTTTCAAAGTACACTGATATCCACTATCACAACCACAATGATAACTATATTGATGTTTACTATTATAACTTATCGTACTACTTGGATTAGTACAACTTCCTGAAGTAAAATCACAAGTACTTGTACATGTTGCCTCTTTATGAGACGTAGGTTTAGATTCATAATCATATAAAGTTGTTGGACCTTCTGGGCCACCACCAGGTGCTGTGAAATATGTTACAGTTTTTTTACCATCTTCAGTACATCCACTTCCACCACTACATGGTTCCCATGAAACATCCGTACAAGTTGTTGATGCACAAGAACTACAATACATACCTGGATGTTCAGTTATTTTAAGTGGAGCTAAAGTAACAATCGTATTCCAATAAGCATATTCATTCCAAGCATCAATCAAAGCTTCATTTGCTTCTTTCCAATCCTTCTTCCAAGTATTATATTTAATTTGTCCTCCACACTCATATTTGGCAGTAATAACCGCACTCAAATTTTGTATTTGATCCTTGCTAATACTGTGTTTAAAATATCTACCAGCTAGCACTTTAACTTTATCTTCAAATGTCAATTTAACTTCTCTTCTACAATATATCTCACAATAATTATTACTAAACGTTTCATAACTATCATTTCCAGAACTAGCAATTACACCACACAATGCAGTTTCTTTAATCTCTCCACCACATCCCAAATCACTTTCTGTTCCATTAATTGAACAAGATGTTGGTACCTCTTTATCTGTATCAATACATGTATTATCAGGTTCTGGTTCAGGCTCCGGAGCTGGTGTAGGTTGCTGATTAGTACATTCTTTTAAATATTGTTCTTTAGATACTTCACTTCCAGACTTACCATAATATTTACCATCTTTTACTTTACAAACAAGATTATCTTCACAACAATACAAATCTGAATTTATTTTAGTGTAATTACGATAATCTATACTTTCTGCTTTAGATACAAATTTATACTTAACAGAAGAGCCTAAGAACGTCGTATTAGCAGGACACTTGCCATTCGGAGATTTAACAGTAATAGTTCCGTGACTAGTGGCACATACCATTTCATATGTTTGATACATATCTACTGGTCCCTTAGTAATTCTACCACCTTTGCTTTCACATTCAGACTTTGTCATCCATTTTGCTTCAGCATTATACTTACTAGGAAATGTAACTATAAAGATTGCAAAAACGAGCATTAAAATTGAAATCATCTTATTTTTCATTTTGCACCTCTTTTCTCTTCTTAATTATCAAAATTCTAGTTACATAAAACACACTTAAAACCATAATTGGAACTAGCACATATAAGTAATACTCTTTTATTATATCGATTACACTTTTTTTATTTTCAGCATCTTTTTGTGTTTTTTCTTCTTTTATAATTTTTTCAATATTATCTTCACTTAACTCTTTATCATTATAATATTTTTTAACTTCATCAGCTGTATAATTGTTTTTACAAACATCTAAATCTAATTTATCCCAACAAACCTCACTATCTGAAAATTTATTATAAATACCAGTCTCAACAGTATATGTTTTTATAGGTTCAACCCCGCAAGTTTCATCAGAATAATATGTTTTTATTTCATATTTAACATTAGAATAAATATCAGGAGATTTTATCGTTAAAAATACAGAATCACCTAAATCACTCTTATAATATTTATTTGTTGAACCAGTATTATCCTCAGAAATTTCTAAATATATTTTGTCAGAAATCATAATCACTTGCAAAATCGTATCCTCATCTTTAAGTGTTGCAGGTTCTACAGTAACTATTAAATTTTCTCCTTCAGATTTTGCTTCTTCACAATCTGCATAGAGCAAGTTTATGCCACCAATTAAACTCATCATTATAATTAAACTTATTTTTTTCATTTTCCACCTCTACTTTTCTAAAAGCCATGCTTAACCTTTCTCAAAATTACACTATAAATGCTTATTGTAATAATAGAAGTAACAACTACCAATATAATTTTTACATAAATTTTTGAAGCATAGTCTATAACTTTATCCCAAAAATCCATTGGAGTATCTTCTGGCTTTTCTTCGTTCTTTTTTGTTTCAGAACTTTTATTTAACAAACTTAGGAATGTATTTTCAGATATCTGATATGCAAGAAATCTTGAATTACAAACATTTAATTCTTCATGTCCTTCGCAAGCCTGTGAACCATAATAATAATTCATATAAGGAATATTTACATTAATTACTCTTAAAAACTCTGCATTACAACCACTTTCAATGGAAGAATAAACATTATATTTATATGCCGTTCCTAATGATAAATTATTTATTGTAACACTCCCACTAACAGGTGAATAAAATTCTCCTTTTTCTCCAGTTATATACAATTTATCTCCTAAATTAGTAATAGTTAAATCAAAATAACCAGTTTCTTCATTATATTTATAACTTGTTTCAACATAAGCAGCAAATGTATTTAACTCTTTTAAATCTTTGTAACTACACTCTGCATTATATCTGCACATACCTAACATAAATATAGAAAGTACAATTAATAATTTCTTCAATCTATCACCCTCTACTCTAAGTAAATTATAACATTTAATAAAAAGATTAACAATATCTAATTGAAAAAATATATTTATTATGATAACATTTAATATAGAAAAAATAGAATAAATATAAGAGGTGTAACAATGTTTGGAAATATCAAAGCTATAAATAAAAACTATGCAATTGTAAGTTTAACTACTGATGCAAAAGCTTTAGGAGATATATTAAATCTACATGTCATATTTGAAGACAAAGATAAAAGAATACTTGGAGAAGTTGAAGATATAGATGGTAGTAGTGTAAAAATAAATTTTTTAGGAGAAATAAATAACAAAAACTTTATAGGTGGTTTAATAAAAAAACCTAGTCTTGATGCAAGTGTAAGAATAATAAATCAGAATGAATTACATGTTTTAGTAGGCGGAGACGAAAAAAGTTTTACTTTAGGAGTAAGTCCATTATATAAAAACTATCCAGTAAGTGTTAATTTAAACGATCTATTTAGTAACCACTCTGCTATATTTGGTAACTCTGGTAGTGGTAAAACATATGGTATATGTAGAATAATTCAAAATGTATTTAGTATGCCTAACGTACCATATAAAGCAAACATGTTTATATTTGACTCATATGGTGAATACATAAATGCATTTAAAGATATAAACAATATAAATCCAAACCTACACTATAAATTAATAACTACAAATAAAAGACTTATAAGAGAAGGAAGTGAAAAACTACAAATACCAGTATCCCTATTAACTATAGATGATGTATTAAATGTATTAGATGCTACTAGATTTAGTCAAATATCAATTGTAGAAACAGCAATAGAACTAGCAAAAATATTTGCTTCTAAATCTAAAGAAGTAAACGATTACAAAAATCATTTACTAGCAAAAGCAATAACATCAATAATGTATACAAACCAAACAAGTGCTAAAATAAGAGACCAAATATTTGATATAGTTGCCAATACATATACAGAACAAATTAATTTAAACGCAGTTATACCTGGCATAGGATTCACTAGAATATTTAGACATTGCTTTGATATAGATAGTGAAGGAAGATTTGCAGAAAGAACAATAATTGCTGAATACATAGAAAGTTTTATTCAAGATGAAAGAGAATGGAATATAGATACTTCAAATGTTACATATGGACTTAAAGAATTAGAAGTTGCATTAAACTTTACCTTATTTAGTGAAAGATACTTATTAAATCCAGATATGTATGATGAAGCAATAAGTTTAAAAGTTAAATTACATAATCTAATAAATAGTTCAAATAGTTCTTTCTTTACTGATAAAAAATTCACTTCTATTAAAGATTATATATCATACCTAGTAACAACTAATGAAGGTAAAAAAGCTCAAATAATAAATATTAACTTAGAAGATGTAGATGATAGATTTGCAAGAACAGTTACAAAAATATTTGGTAGACTATTCTTAACATTTGGTAAAACAAACGAACCAAGAGCAAGCATTCCTATTCATATAATACTAGAAGAAGCACATAGATATGTTATTCAAAATGATGATGTTGGTTTATTAGGATATAACATATTTGAAAGAATTGCCAAAGAAGGAAGAAAACATGGTGTAATAATTGACTTAATAACACAAAGACCAACTGATTTAAACAGTAATGTTATAAGCCAAGCTGATAACTTCATAATATTCAAAATCACTCATCCAGAAGACTTAGATTATATAACTAGAATGATACCTAATATGAGTGCAGACATCATAGAAAAACAAAAAAGCTTACAACCAGGTACATGTGTATCATTTGGTAGAATATTAAAAATACCTATGATTGTAAAAATGCAAAAAGCAGATCCACCACCAGAAAGTGCAAATGCAGATATCTTTGGAACATGGATGATTGCTAAAAAGAAAGATGAAAATATCGAAACAAGTGAGGAAAAAGATAATACACCTAAAGAAGAAACACCAGAAACTCAAAACGAAAATATAGAAACAAACACTCAAAAAGTTGAAGAATAAAACTCTTCAACTTTTTAAATTTAACTAATTAATTTAGCATGTATAACTAATCTTCTAGTATGTCCTGAACAAGTAGATAATGTTATTATCTTATCATTAGGATTAACACTAACTCCAAAATCATATATACTTCTACCCTTTATCATATTAATAAAATCCATATATTGTTCATCATTATAAAAATTAGTAGTCAAATAATCTGTAGTATAATCTACTCTATATATAGAAAATATTTTCCATTTCATTTCTTTATCTAACGTGTTGAAAGTAATATCTTGATTAACAGGATTAGTATACCAACTATAGTCAGTCGTACTCTTTAAATCTCCAAACATATATCCACTTATTAAATTATGTCCATA
>OLHG01002270.1_pt1 | contig 10476 bp, 13 predicted proteins | sample 1605971 | NCBI WGS metagenome assembly OLHG01 (sample SAMN03283289) | human gut metagenome | biome: human-associated habitat; material: feces | host: Homo sapiens | place: Peru | collected 2012 | reverse complement strand
CCCTCTATCATAATTATTACTTCTTTTCTCATACAAACACATGTATTATTTACCACCCCATGCAAACATAGAGTTAACAAATCATTATTACTTTTAACCATATTCATTAACTCCTTTCTACATAGAAAGAAATACTATGTTTATCTATTTCCTACTATAATTTAATTATATAATAAATTACACTTAAATACAAGTCTTAATTTTTAGCTTCAATATATTTTCTAATCAATAACTAATGGTTCTGTTGCTGTACCTCTACCTCTAGATAAAATAGTACCTGGTTTAAGAGATATAACTGGACGTACCCCATAAGATGAATTAACACTACCGACATGCAAATAACCTGAAGATGTCAATATAAATTCATAGATATATGCACTACCAGAGTAATCAGGAGACAAAGCCCAAACATCTTGATTATTATTTAAATAAAATGATGCCGGATTAGCCGTACCATTTTTTCCTCCAGCATACACTACCTCATCAGCAGTTAACAATCCTACTGGATATGTTAATAATCCATTACCATTACCCTTTTCAACAGTAAATTTATCATTATTGTTTTTACATACTAAACTAGGTTTAAAATTTCCAATTCGCTGATAAGCGTCAAAATACAAATAACTGCCAGCATTACTATAATCTTTATTCCAACCAGTCTTACTCGCGTCATAACTTCGATCATTACAAAACACTATATCTTCAAGTTGTGATGTATACTTTGTCATATTATTTTTATACCATGTATCAACAGCTGTCTTTATTGTTGAATCATTTTCATTTGTTGAATTATCTAACATTTCTTTTAAAGCATTTATATGATCTTCCCCATTGCTAAACTCAAAATAAGTAGAATATAAGTTAGATGTATAATGAATATAATCAACTTTTTCACAAGTATCACTTGAATTAAAACAAGTATAATGATATTTACTAGCTATTTTCGTGTACTCTGTACTCCAATTACTTGCATCTGTTAAAGTATAAGTATCTTTTAAAGTATAAGTACCATTAGCATATGTTATATCATTACCAAATACTATCGAACCACTTAACAATGACATTGTTTTTCTTACTGCTGTATATGCTGCACCATACATATATCCACCATATGCTGGCGAAATGTACTTTGAATTAAATTGATAATTTCCTATTGTAGTAGCATCACCAGTATTGTTACATTGTCCATTAGAAGGTACTCCATCATAAATTAACTTGACTCCACCTGTCTCAGTAGTTCTTACTATTCTCCAACAAAAATCAGCAAATATTAAATGATTATCAACATTTCCTCGATAATAATACACAGGATTATTACTACCCGTATTTGTTGTAACATATATACCATTAGTTTTAGAAACTTCTGATGTTTTACTAAAGTCTATTTGAGCAGTAATATTGGCATTTCGTTTTATATATCCATATAAAGTTGGAGTAGTAAGAACGGTACCATCACTATCTTCTATATCTTTAATAGCAATACCAGTAGAAGTTAAACCAGCAGAAAACTTCTTATTTAAAACATCTGATGAACTAGCACTATCACTAATCCATAATTTTATAGTAAATGTTCTAGAAGAACCAGGATTTAATATAACATCTCTAATTATAATATTACCATCTAATGATAATGTTGCAGAATCTTCATCATCAATTGATACTCTAATTAAACTGGTACTAATAGTACTATCACTTGAAGGTTCAATTACAACATTAAACTTATACGCTAACGTTCCAATATTTGTTATAGTAATAGTACATTCATCTTGGTTCATTCCTTCAATATCAGATAAAGGATAAGCATTATTTAAACTAATACTATCACTACTATAACTTAACTTTAATGTTCCAGTAGAATAACTTTGTACAACAGAACTAACTTCATTAGTAAATAAAGCATAAGTTTCTTTACCAATAGATACTATCAATACCATAGCTAAAACAATCAGTAACATTTTCCTATCTTTCATATACCGCACCGCCTAAATTACAGCAAAAAGAGTCTAGTACATTAAACCCTCTATCATAATTATTACTTCTTTTCTCATACAAACACATGTATTATTTACCATCCCATGCAAACATAGAGTTAACAAATTATTATTAATTTTAACCATATTTATTAACTCCTTTCTACTTAGAAAGAAATACTGTGTTTGTCTATCATCTTATCATAAGTAAATTATATACTAAATTAAAATTATATTCAAGATATTTTAACAAGAAAAAAACACTTATTTCTAAGTGTTAATTATTTTCCTTTAATAAATCAATAGCTTTTTGGAATAACATATCATTACGTAAGTATTCAACATTACCTAATTCTTTCTTAACTTCTTCTCCAGTCATATTATATTGTTTAGCTAATTCTTCTACTTTTTCATCTAATTCTTTATCAGTTATTTCTAACTTTTCTTCCTTAATTAAAGCCATTAATAAATAACGATATTTAAGTCTCTTAGTAGCTTCTTCAGTCATTTTAGCCATAATATCTTCTTTAGTTGAGTTAGTATACTTTAAATATAATTCCTCAGTAATACCTTGCATACTCATACGTTTAACTAAATCTTGATACATTGCTTCTTTTTCATCTTCTACTAATTCATCAGCAAAAGATACTTCCATATTTTCAGATGCTTTATCTAATAAATCATCTTCAAACTTATGTCCTAATTCATGATTCTTTTCTGCTAATATTTCTTCTTTGATAGATTTCTCTAAATCTTCTTTAGTCTTAATATTATCCATTCCTAAGTCAGCAAAAAATTCTTCATCTAATTCAGGAACTATTCTTGATTTAATTTCATTTACTTTAACTTTAAATACAACTTTTTGTCCTTTTAATTCTTCAGACATATAATCTTCAGGGAATGTTAATTCTAAATCTTTTTCTTCACCTTTACTCATTCCAATTATTCCTTCTTCAAATCCTGGAATAAATGAATGACTACCAATAGTTAATGAATAGTTCTCTGCTTTTCCGCCATCAAAAGCTACACCATCTTTAAATCCTTCAAAGTCAATAATAGCTACATCACCATTTTCAACTTTACCATCTTTAACAGCTAATTCAGCATACTCTTGTAATAATGAATTAATATGATTTTGTACTTCTTCATCACTTACAGTTGCTTCTTCTTTCTTAACATTTAATCCTTTGTAATTACCTAATTTAACAGTAGGTTCAGTAATAAGTATCATTTTAGCTTCAAATGATTCTTCATCCATCTTAACTACTTCAATTTTAGGTTCAAGAATTGGAACAATCTTACCTTCTAATACTACTTCTTTATATTTATCTTGAATAGCTTTATCAGCAGCACTATATATTAATTCTTGTTTACCATATTTCTTTTCATAAACATTTCTAGGTGCTTTACCTTTTCTAAAACCATCAATTTTCACATCTTTAATAACTGTATCAAATGATGCATCAACTAAGTCTTTCCATTCTTTTCCTTCTACTTTAATTACAACTTCTTCTTTCATTTATAATACCTCCTATTTTATATCAAGTATTTCTACATTGTATTTACCATTTGGGCTTTCTACTGCTCTAGTTTCTCCAACTTTAGCACCCATAATTGCCTTTGCAAGTGGTGATTCATTAGATATCTTATCATTAGATGGATCTGCTTCTTTAGATCCTACTATTTTATATTCTTCAATATCATCGTCATCATCGTCATATTTTATCTTAACAGTTGTGCCTAATCCAACACAATCGGTATCTACTTTTTCTATAATAGTTGCTTTTTCCATGATTTTTTCTAACTCTAGTATTCTACCTTCTACTTGAGCTTGTTCACTTCTAGCAGCATCATAATCAGCATTCTCAGATAAATCTCCAAGTGCTCTTGCTTCTTTTAATGCTTTAATTACTTCTGGTCTTTTAGTATTCTTTAAATAGTTTAATTCTTCTTCTACTTCTAAAAAACCTTCATCAGTTAAATATACTTTATCTGCCATTTTCTTTCCACCTCTTAACATTTCAAAATTGTACTATGTTTTTTATTCTTTGTCAAGTACTTTTATCCTCATCATATCATAAACATATACTTTCTTATTTAACTTAAATTTAATAATTTGTTCTGGATGTCTCGCTACATCTAATAAATTATTTTCTTCATCATATATCTTTGGAATAGTATATGTAAATGTCTCTATATTAGGTCCAAAAAATTCTACTATATCTCCTTCTTTAAAGTAATTTTTTTGTCTTAATGTTACTTCTTGCTTATCTTCATCATAATATTCAACTATTCCTAAAAAGTCTTGATTAGATACTTCTTCCCTGCCTAAGAAATATTGTTCATTCTTAGTAGGTAATTTATCATAGAACTGAATAGTATTATCTCTATTAGCTACTCTATTTAAAACTTTACTATAATATGCTATTCTCTTATTATCTAGTTTATTACTATAATAATCATCAATAGCACTCCTATAAGTATTAATAACAGTTGCTATATAATAAATACTACGCATCCTACCTTCTACTTTTAATGAACTAATTCCTATATCAATCATATCATCTAACTTACTAATCATTGCTAAATCTTTAGAGCACATTGTAAACTCCGGATCAATACTAACTTTTTCTTTATTCTCATTTAATAAATTAAAGTTCCAACGACATACCTGACTACATCCCCCTCTATTAGCATCTCTATTAGTAAAATAGTTAGATAACACACATCTTCCAGAATAAGCTGCACACATTGCTCCATGAATAAAACATTCTACTTCCATACCTGTCTTATCAATAATCTCTTTAATCTCATTACGTGAACATTCTCTAGCAAGTACTACTCTCTCAACACCAAGTTCTTTATAAAAATTAATACTTTCTATATTAGCAGTTGAAGCTTGTGTTGATATATGAATACTTAGCTTAATATTATTCTCTCTAACTATATCAATAACTACCGGATCTGCCACAATAATAGCATCTACTCCAATATCTGCTAACTTAATTAAATATTCTTTTAAACCAACGATATCTTCATTATGAAACAAAATATTAACTGTCACATATACTTTCTTATTTAATGCATGAGCGAACTTACAAGCTTCTTCTATTTCTTCAATACTAAAGTTTTTCGCATTAGCCCTAAGACTATAATCTCTTCCCCCAATATATACTGCATCTGCACCATATAATAAAGCAATCTTTAATCTTTCCATATTTCCCGCCGGAGATAATAATTCTACTCTCTTCATTATATATCACCTTCTTTATTCTTTACTTTATATATAGTCTTAGTATCAAAGAAACCTACATAATATTCTTTATTACTATATTCTTTATTTATGAATCTCTCTAAATCTTTAATAAACTTATCATGATCAATATTAAAGCTATTTAATATATAATAATCTATTATATCTATTTCTTTAATTCTATTTATTAAATTAATAGGTTCTTTCGTATAAATAGTACTACCTAATTTACTCTCTACAATAGGATGCTTAATATCATCTTGTTCTATATAATATATCTTATCTTCTTTAGATGTATTAATATAATCTAAATAATTAGTAACTAAACTTCTTCTTGAATTAAATATTGGTATATATCCATATACATTAAATAATATTTTTAAATTAGTATTCTTCTTAATATCTAATAATTCATCTTTAGTAATATCTGATGATATATATGAATACTTAATACCCAACTTCTCATAAAACTTATTAGAGTTAATTGAAGTATTCAAATGTTCTTGACTAACTATTAACTCTATATTTAATTTATTATCTCTAACTATCTTATAAACACTCATATCATAAAACATTACTTTAACATTACCAATATCACTTAATTTAAATAATATTTCTTTAAGTAAATCTAGATCATTATTATGCATAATCTTATTTAAAGATATAATAATTTCTTTATTAGAATACTTCTTTATTATTTTAATAGTGTCCTTTAAACTTACATAAAAAGGAAGTTCTACTGAATAGTTATCTATCCCTATAATAAAACCTTCGACTTCTAGTTTAGATAATTCTTCTAATTCATCTAAACTACTTGGTATAACTATTAACTTACCCATATCTATCTACCTCCTAACTAAATGCTTATTACTATTATCTTTAATATAATTAACAAAGTAATCTCTATATATAAAATCACTAATCTCGGTATTATCCTTACTAAACATTCTAACTAAATAATTAATGTATTCTATATATTTATTACTATCTAATAAACTACTAGCTATATCTAATAATTCATCAATAATACCAAGTGTTAACTCTTTCATTTTACTCATAATTGCTAATGCTTCATCTTCTTTATCATAAGCATACACTAATAATTCATTAACTAGTTCCATTATCTTACTAATATTATCTTTATAATCACCATAACTATTTATAAATCCTTCTCTATCTCCCCTAAAATAATATTTAAAATGCTCTATTCCTAATATATCTACTAAAGAAGATATAACTATTAAACCAATATAACAATAATCATTAAAATTATCTTTATTATCTGATGTTATCATCGTAAAGTATTCTGTTGTAGCTTCATCAAAATAATCATTCTTATCTTTATTGGCTAACCCATTCTGACTAGATAAATGAAATAATTCATGAGTTAATGTATCAAATATATTTTCATTATTTAATAATATCATATTGTTGCTTGTATATAATCCATTATTATCAAACTCACTATCTTTACTTAAATAAATATTTAATGTTTTAGTATATGTTTGATAATTATCTTTCTCTTCATTACCGAAATAACTTAATACTTTCTCAACTCTTGCAAAAGGATTATTAACTCTAGACTTAATACTATCGATATTTAATTTAACGACATTATATTTAGTAATATCTTTATATTTAACTTTCATACTATTCTTCTTTCTTCGCTTATTCTAACACGTATAATTAAAAATTAAAAGATACTTTTAATATCTTTTAGCTATTTTTTCTTAGATATCGCTATTTTGTCTCCTACACTAACATAAGTAGTAGTAAACTCTTTATTATTATCTAAGTATTCAATAAATGTTTTAATTTTCTTTACAATACCCAATTGATTTTTTGAAGTAATTAAACTAGCATCCTCTACTCTTCCATGAAAAGATAAATTATCTGTTATAATTACTCCGTTTTGTGCTAAATTATCAGTAAACTTTTCAAAGAAATAAATATTATTTCCTTTAGAAGCATCAATAAATATTAAATCATACTTATCTGTAAGTTCTACCTCTTTAGCGTCTCCTAAAATAATATTTATTCTCTTATCAAGATTAAACTTATGAATATTATCAACTGCCATACTATATCTATTTTCATCTTTTTCGATAGTTGTTATAGTAATATCTTCACTTACTAAAGCCATCTTAATAGCAGAATACCCAATCGCACTGCCTACTTCTAAAATATTCTTAATATTATTTTCTTTTATATAATTACATAAATATTCTATTCCATCTTTTAACATAATAGGTACATAATTTTCTTTAGCATATTCCTCTATTAAAGATAGTTCTTTATCTATATCCATCTTAAACACACCATTTTCCTTCTTGTTTTAATTTATTAATAATATTATTATGTTCCGTACTATTCTTAGTTAAATAAGTCTTACCTGTGCAATCTGCTACAAAGTAAAAATAATCATGAAGAGTAGGTTCTAAAACAGCCACAATAGATTCAATTCCCGGATTAGATATTGGTCCTACCGGAAGTCCACTTATCTTACTACATCTCGTATTATATTTATTATTACAATTATTTAATTCTTTATAAGACAAACTATAAGTCCAATCATCTATTTTATTAGCATAATATGTTGTCGCATCACTACCAAGTGTCCATCCATTATTTAATCTATTATAAAATACTCCAGCCACACCCTTACGATCATCACTATTACTGCCTTCTAACTCAACAATAGAAGCTAAAGTTAATAACTCATGAACACTGTAAGATGAACTATCTATTAAATCTTTATACTTACTTAACTGTTTATCAGTCTCATTTAATAACTTATATATTATATCTTCTAAACTAACATCTACACTAGTAAATGTATAAGTATTAGGAAATAAATATCCTTCTAACTTATAATATATATTATCATTAACTATATCATCAGTTAAAAACCAATAATCATTAATTAACTTATTAATAAACTCTTTATCATTAACTAACTTAATAAAATCTTCTTTGCTATTAGTAGTATTTTCTTCGATTAATTCAGCATACTTTCTAATATTTAAGCCTTCTTTAAAAGTAATATTTATCTCATTAGGATTATAAGTTGATCCCTTAACTAAATTATTAACTATCTCTTTAACATCCATACCTTCATTTAATTTATAATATCCTACCTTTAAATTAGTAATATTATTAAGCTTAATATATATTCTAAAAGATAATTCATTTCTAATTAAATGATGTTCTTTCAAAGTACTAGCAATACTTCTTATTGAACCCGGTTTTATTTCAACAATTTTCTCACTAGTATCTTTTGATACTGCCTTAAGATTAACATTATACGTAATAACCGCAAGCAAGCATAGTAAAACTATGCCACTTATTATAATTATAAATATCTCAGTTAACTTCTTCATACAACTACCCAAAAATTACTTATTCTTTTCTTCTTGAATAGAATCAATAATAGCTTCTACTATATTCCATTCTTTATCTGTTTCTATTGGTAATAATTCGCCATTTTCACTATTAGGATCATATATTGAAGCAAATACTCTAACATTACCTTTATCATCTTTAGTATTATCTGTATATACTATATAATTCTTATTAGTTTCCTCTGACTCAAATGTAAATAATACCTCACACTCTACTTTTTTACCTTCTTTATTTAATACTGTAAACTTATTATTATTATTATTTTCCATACTCATTATTCCTCCTATCTAAATAACCTTGTAATATAATAACAGCAGCCATCCCATCTACTTTTTTCTTTCTTTTCTTTCTTGATATATCTGCATCTATTAATACATTATTAGATATAACAGATGTTAATCTTTCATCATATAATATTACTTCTATATTTAACTCTTGTTCTAACTTCTCTTTATATTCTAAAGTAATAAGTGCTCTAGGTCCTAAGGTGTTATTCATATTCTTTGGAAGACCTAGTACTAATGCTGTAATATTATTATCTTCTATTATCTTCTTTAATTCATCTAATGTATCTAAATTATTATCTTCACTAAATCTTAATGTTGTATATACACTAGCAATAGTATTAGTAGTATCACTAATCGATATTCCCAATGTCTTGCTACCTAAATCTAATCCTAAATAACGCATCTATTTATCTAAATAATACTTAACTAACTCTTCTAATAAAGTAGTTCTATCAATTTTAGATAATTTATTTCTATCATTATCATAATTAGGAATATAACCAATATCCCCACTCATTAAATAACCTACTATCTGAGTTATAGCATTATATCCTTTCTTCTCTAAACTATTAGAAACATCTTTCAATATCGAACATATATCATTATCTTTCATCTAAACACCTTCTATACATAATTTTAACATAAATAATTACTAGAAACAAGAACTTATCATTAAATAATTTAAAAGTAGAAGTTAATCGTTAACTTCTACTTATTTGTTTCATTTGATAACTTTCTGCTTCTCTTTTTAACATTATCTTTAGATGCTTCTTTTTCTTGGCTTCTTTCTACACAATTAATAATTGCTTGTGGAATTATATCAGGTCCAACAGGTAGTTTTGATAAAGGGATATTTATAATTAAATCATTACGATTTATCTCAGCACTTAAGAAAGTTCCTATCCACCCGGGTTTTACCACACAATGTTCTAAAAATGTTTTACCATCTGCTTGCATACTACCTAGATCAGTACTAAGCTCCGTTCTCCAATAAAACGAATGTGAACGCAATGTCATTTGTAACAAACAATTATTACCTTTAATTATTCCTTTCTTCATCAACCTGCACATTTCTTCAATAGTATACACTTTACGAACCTCAATATAAGTATTAGTGCTCACTAAAACATCTGAAATACTAATCCCTGCCAAATTAGCTAATTCTTCGATTAAATCACCTAATCTTATTGAAATAACATTTTTTCCTAAAGAATAAATTCTATCATTTACTTTATCCTTTTCTTCACGCATCGACCAGATTTTCTTCATACTCTCTGCTTTTTTATCTTCTATTTTTTTATCAAAAGCACTTTTTTCACTAGCAAGTCTTTTTTCTAAAGCTATTCTTTCCTTTTCAACATATTCATGAAAAACTGCATCTTCTTTAGCAATATATCTTCTAATATTATCTCTTTCTTTATTTTCTTCCGCTCCAATAGTAACTAATTTCTCTCTACATTTTTGGAATTCTTTTATACGTTCCACTAAATTCTCATTCATTATAACCATTCCTTTTCTTTAATTGCAGTATACAATACCATAAAGCCACTATATTGTCAATATT
>OLHG01002269.1_pt1 | contig 10478 bp, 10 predicted proteins | sample 1605971 | NCBI WGS metagenome assembly OLHG01 (sample SAMN03283289) | human gut metagenome | biome: human-associated habitat; material: feces | host: Homo sapiens | place: Peru | collected 2012 | reverse complement strand
GGAATTAATAAACGTTCCATGAACCCATATACCCAAGTACCAGCATAACCAGAACGAAGTACTAAATCACCAACCGCATAAATACCAGCCTGAATTGTTGGCCATACATAGAACATAACGATTCCGACAATTACATATGCAAGTCCAGATACGATAGGTACAAATCTTGTTCCACCAAAGAATGATAATACCTGTGGAAGTTCAATCTTATAGTAGCGGTTATGCAATACAGAAACGCCAAGGCCGACAATAATACCGCCAAATACACCCATCTGTAAGGAAGTAATACCACATACATCTGCAGTAGCACCAGATAGCATTGCTTCTGCACCACCATTAATTCTAATTAATGTTCCAATGGAAGCATGCATAACAAAGAAAGCGATAACTGCAGAAAGCGCAGCAACTTCTTTTTCCTTCTTTGCCATACCAATAGCAACACCCATGGAGAAAATCAGTGGAAGATTTGCGAAAATAATGTTTCCTGCAGAATTCATGATTTCCAGAATATCATTAATTGTAGTACCAGGTCCCATTGCTTCATATAAACCATAAGCTTTCAGCATTGTCTCATTTGTAAATGAACCACCAAGTCCCAATAGCAAACCAGCTACTGGAAGAATTGCGATTGGAAGCATAAATGAGCGTCCAACCCTTTGTAGAACTCCAAAAATCTTGTCCTTCATAGTTTTCCTCTTTTCTTTCATTGAATTTTTTTGATTTCATTATGAAGGTAAGTTTTTAGAACATTGCGCGCATTTATGTTCTCATTGCCATAAGAAAAGGCACTAACCCCTACACAAATATCTCAAAAAAATATTTATGCACAGTTAATGCCTGATTAATCAGTAACACACTATGTCTAGCAATATTTATAGCATAGATTCAATTGATCCGCAAGGGGTTTCATTAAAATCACATATATTGGCCAAAACCATAAATTTCTTGATTTTGGCTAATATAATTGCATGTTCCTTATAACAGTTATCTTCATCCTCACCAGCTTCAATAACTCAACATATTTATTCAGAACTGCCAGTTGGATATCAAGAAGATATTTCTGATAATCTGGTTTTTCTTTCAGCTTCTCATACACTCCATTCACGAATATTTTTTTCTGGTCATCATTCATATAGAACGGAAACGTAGCTTTATCTTCGGTTGCATGTGCAATAAATCTTGCAATGCCTAGAAAATACGGCATTACTCCACCAAATCCCCAATCTATATATAGTTAACTTATCATTGTGAAAAACTGTATTAAACTGCAAGAAGTCTCCACCACCTTGATCATAACATTCACATATTCTTGTAACTGATTTTATTTCATTATTTCCAACTATGTTCTTAGTAATATTCATTACTTCATGACATACTTTATTTATCTCAAATCTTCCTGTTTCCATATACCTATGTTCATTCCATTTATACATTTAGAATATTCTGATAACCTGTATTTTCACAAAAATTATTTCATGAATTCAATTTAGTCATTACTCATTTCAATTTGGTCATTTTCAAAAAAATGACTAAATTGAATCATTCATGACGTAATTACTATTATGCATTTAAAAAGAATCCTTCATACATATGTGTGAGTAAATAAATAAGCAGAAGAAGAAATATTACATTCTAAAAGATATTTATCCACGTGAGAAAATATCAAAAAAACGTAAATTTTCCTGTACAAATGTATCTTTCTCACAAATAAGCTAAATATCTATAAAATGTAAATGAAAGAATTACAAGAAATGAAAAAAGTTTGATTTTAAAGTCTTGTTTAGCTATAATCCCGAGTTTGACAGTTGAAAAAGTAAAAAGTGCTAGAAAGCCTTTATTCAAGGTTTAATCTAGCACTTTCGTTTTTTTGAAATGTTGTATGTGATTTCTATTTTGAAAATTTTTTTACTATTTTGTTTAAATCACTTGGTCTATAGTACTTTCTGTTTAGTTGTAGCTCGAAACATCTTTCTAATGCATCTAATGCCTGACTTCCACTATAGATGGATTTGTAGTACATGTCATCCATATTTACTACATTCATATTTCGTAATGTTTTTATTAGGTTTGATGTTGTTACATGAGTTAAGTTGTCATCCAACTTGCACTCCATAAGCCTGTATATAAGTAGTGCAGTGTAGCAGATCAAGAAATGTGCACGTATTCTTTCTGGCTTTCTCAAGAATACTGGTCTTGCATCGAAATTAGTCTTCATGATTCTAAAACAGTCTTCGATTTTGTATCTATTTTGAGCTACTGCTAGGATGTCTTTGGCTGAATCGTCAAGGTTTGTTGCGACGGCATAGAATCCATCGTATTTTTCTTCTTCATGGATTTTATCCATATCCAATACATAATTAGCTGTATCAGATGATGTGTTCTTAAGGAATCGACGTATATCGTTGGGTCCTTTTTTTATCTTTTCAGGATCTTTAAGTCTTAATAACTTTTTAGCACGTTCAAGCTGTCTTTCGCGGATAGTCCTCTGGTATTCCATCATCTTTCTAGAGAAAGTGACAATGATATATTGATGTAATGTTCCTTTGGCTTTTACTTTTTTTGTTCGACCGTTCTTGTATACTTTTTCTTCATAAAGTCCTGTATCCATGGCTGTGTTGGCTGGAATCACTTTATAGGCAAAATCATTGTATAGACTTAGATTGTTTGCGTCTTTTTTATTAAATGTTCGCATTTCTTTCAATGTGATCGCATCGTCATTTGACAATAGACGGTAGTTTGAATCGTTGAATACGATATCTTTGATCTCTTGTCCAAGTTTTTTTACCGACTGTGTAACGATATAGGCTCTACCACCCATATCATTGAATTTACGGATATTGTAGGATCCAAGTCCTGCATCCGCACAATATATGAACTTTTTGTTTCCGGTCATTTTTATAACTTCTTTTTCAAGTGGAACGGCAGTAAGCTGTTCATTTGTGTTTCCTGGATGAATACACATAGAAATAGGGATTCCACGGCTGTCCATGATAAGCCCCATTTCAACAATAGGAGATGTCTTGTTTTCCTTACTGATTCCGAACTGACGAAGTCCAAGGATAATTTCTCCAGTAACTTCGTCAACAATCTCCTCATCAGGCTTTTCTGTTTCAAAGAAATAGTTTGTACAGTCATAGTACATAACTGAAGTATCTCGTTTAACGATGTTTTCGGAATTGTCAAAAAGATGTTTTAAATATTGGTCACTGTTTCTGTCTAGAATATCCAGGAAACGAATCATATGTTGGTATTCAACCTGAGGTTTCTCATAGTATGTATCAAGTTTATCGTATGTTCCATATTTACTGGCAGGATCCAGAATCCTTGCATAGGTAAGAAACTGACAGATTTTATTACAGTCGTAGGTGATCTTTCGGTCAGAAGAAACTGATTTAAAAAAATCAGACAGATTCAATTTGGCATAGATATCCTTAAGATACAGATATCCAATGTTCAAACTAGTAGAATTCGAACAAGGAGAATCTGTAGAAGGGATTCTTTCATTAAAGTCCATAGTAACAATGAATTCAGATCTGCCAGAACGATATTCCTCATTCATTTTTTTTACTTCGTTTTTAGCGTATTCCAAGGGATTATCCGTTATAAGAAGAAGCTCAGAATGTTTACCTAATCTTTTGATGTTTTTGGTTGTCGTTTTTTTACCATTTCTAAATCCCTGCTGAATATAGTAAGTAGGATCTTTAAGTCGTTTATCATAATACAGTTTCATAGAAGCAGCCATCCTTTACAACTATTGTATCACAATTACAACACATACAACAGTAAAAAATAAAAATTTGACGAAAAAAAAGCCGTACATAAACGACATTTGGCTATATTGGCTATGAGCAAGTGTTAAACTCCCGTATTACAGGGAAAAGCAACTATATTGAAAGCACGAATCGAATATACATGGGCCCAATAATATTTCACCTAATCATGAGCATTGCATTCGCTAAAAAGTATGATATAATTCAGGTAGTACATAAAGATGTTCAATAACTGAACATGAGAAAAGAGAGGATTCCCGTCCTCTCTTTTTTTCACTTCTGCAATGTTTTGTCTTGGTTATGTTACTTCTTTAGTTCTCGAATAATTAGTAGCAATACTACTAATGTTAAAAATTCTGAGTACATTGAAACTACCATAATTGGCATTACAGAAACGTTCTCTTTGAAGGTCTGAATTCATAAAGCCAACCTCCGATAAAAATTATAACATAATAAAATCAATAATTTTTGCTAGAGTAAAAATCTAGATCATCGTTATTTGAATTATAATTTTGAGAATCTTTGTTCATTGCTTTAGAGAAAAAATGACCACGTTGTTCCTGTGTTTTTAGAAAATCAATTAACTTAGGTAATTCGTCATGTTCGATTGGTCGATTCAATACAGATTCAACGGCAGCTCCAATTTCAATCAAACGTTTAGTACGAGCTTTTCTTTCTTCCTGTGATTTACGAGCTTTTAATTGTTTGACCTGTTGGTTCAACTGCTCTTTTTTTTCTTCTAATTTTTCGATTCTCTCATCAATAGTTGCCATTAATATCACCTCATTTATAAGTATACCATATTGAAAAAACATGACATTATTGTTTTTATTTTCAAACCACGCTAAAATATATTTAGAACATCCCTTAGTTTACTAAGGGCGCACTTACACACCACCATAGGTAGTGTTATCTGCAAGCAGATACGTGCGCTCTTCGAGGATGAGAGGGAACACCCTCTCAACTCCCATACCGAAAAAATTCAGAAAGGAGAAATCATAAAATGGCTATATATCATTGTTCAATTAAAAACATAAGCCGAGGAAGTGGCAAGTCTGCGGTTGCCTCTGCCTCATATCGTGCAGGCGAAAAATTAGAAGATCTAGAAACAGGCTTGATACATGATTATACTCGAAAAAAAGAAATAGCTTATTCTGAAATCTTCCTTTGTAAGAACGCACCGAAAGAATACCAAGACCGAGGGACTTTATGGAATGCGGTGGAGCAGATAGAAAAGCAAAGCAAAGCGAGACTTGCACGTGAATGGGAAGTTGCACTGCCGAATGAACTCCCCCTGGAACAGAGCAAAGAGCTTGTAAAGGGGTTTGCACAAAGTCTAGTTGATGAAGGTATGTGTGTAGACGTCAATATCCATTGGAAAGAAGGAAACCACCATGCGCACATCATGGCCACTGTAAGAGCAATCAATGAAAAAGGACAATGGGCACCGAAAACAAAAAAGGTTTATTGCCGAGATGTCTACGGAGAAAAGATACCGCTTATTGATAAAAACACTGGCTTGCAGAAAGTAGACAAACAGAATCGAAAGCAATGGAAGTGCTATAAAGATGACTATACAGACTGGAACAAACGAGAAAAGGTCGAAGAATGGCGATCTAGATGGGCAGAACATTGTAACATGGCTCTAGAAAAGGCTCAGAGCATTGCTAGAGTGGACCACAGGAGCTATGCAGCACAAGGCATAGAAGAATTACCAACCATCCATGAAGGCTACATAGCACGCAAAATAGAAGCAAATGGGGGCATTTCAGAGCGTTGTGAGATTAACCGTGAAATTCGTGGCCATAACTGGCTCATTCGAAAATGTCTTTATGAAATCCAATTATTGACTAAGCAAATTACAGATTTAATGAATCAGAAAGGAGAAGAAATCAATGAACGATTCGCAAATTTATTCAAACGACAAAATAGATCTAGAGAAGATTCTAAAACTGAGCGAGCAGATCCAAACAGAAAACGAGGAGTTGAAGGATCAGAACTCCAATCTTTTATCGCAAATCTCGATTCTCAAAGACAAACTGCAGAATTCGACCGACAGAGAAGTGAAACTGAACGAAAAAATCGCGAAGATGAGCGAAAGCGACAAGATCGAGCTCGAAAACAAGAGATTGAAAGAGAGAAACGAGAGTCTAAAGCGAGAGAAAATGTACGCCGAACAAGAAGCAGAGACGAGGGTCCGGAACTTTAAGGCACAATATGAAGCCAAATACAGAGAAGTGAAGAAACAAAAAGAAATATTGGCCAATCGAAAAAAAGAACTGGATGAGAAGGAAGCCGACATCGAGAAAAGTGTATCTAATGAAGTTGAATACATTCGCAATCAAATGGATAAAAAATACCAATTCAAGCACAACTCCCTGTATACATTCTTCGTTGGAACAACGCTCTATAGCTTTTTGATTACGATTTTCCAAGCATTCAAATCAAAATACTTTATCAGTGATTTTAAAGATGCTCTAGCAACATTCAAATCATGGATCATGTTTGTTTATGATTTTCTTTTAAAACAAAAACCTGTAGATTCGGATACTGGTAAATGGATTGGATTCGCATTTATGGTGATAGTCGTTATAGGCGTTTCAATGGCCATTATAGGCACAATTGGATGGTTTGTGCATAAACTCTATACCCAGTATGCCTACAACTGGCTAAGCGTCGCTATAGCGCTTATATTGTTTTCTGGAGCGGTATTCTTTGCAGACGAATTACACAGTTGTGATTTTAATTGGGTTTTTGGCTTTTTGGTGCTTCAAGCATTATATCTTTTCATGGTATTAGCGGATGCTGGCATCAACAATAAATAAAAAGGAGCGTCCAATGTATGAAAGTTATATTAATTATATTTTTAGTTATTTCTATGATTGTCCCTGCGTTTAAAGATGATATACAAAAAAAACTCCCAATATTGCTAAATATATATTTATACACGATTCCGATTCTTTTAGCTTATATATTGATATTTTTAAATAAAATGTAGTTATACCTGAGAATGATATTTTAATGACATAAAAAGGAGCCTATTTTGACTCCTTCTTTTTTTAACATTTATTCATTTGTTCGTGATAATCATTGATTTCTTTTCGAATGACATCCATTCGATCCATTGCGTAGTTGTATCTTTCTTCGTCATATTCCATACGATTTAGGTTCATATCTCCTACCTCTTTTGCAAGATTTAACCACTCGTTAATCAATTCGACTGCTTTATCTTCTGTTATCATAGACTTCCCTCTTTCAACTTTCTTTGCAACTCTAGCATTTCCCGTTGGATTTCTTCGTCACTCTTTTCGTCGTCCTGTGGATAGAACTTCTCATCTAGTTCCACTTTTTTCTTTTTGTTTTTCTTTTGTTCAATGATGTTAGCCTTGTGTTTGGACTCGATATGCATATCCAACGCATAGATTGGTGTTCTTCGGCCATTTCTAAGAGGTTTGAATGAAACTTGAATATCACTCGTACTTTCATTGATCTCATCAAATGACGGTTTTAAAACTCGACGGTTAAACGCTTTGTATTCACTGTACTTATCTCCAATGTTTAGCCATTGACGGATTCCAGGTGCTTCTTTTGAATCTGTATTTAAATACCAGATAAAATCACACTGGTCTTTATCTTTGAGTTGCATTTTGCACCATTCGTAGACTCTTGCACTGTATTTTCCATCTAATCTTGCCATTTGTTCCAAGTAGATCCATGTAAAATCATGACGTAAATCGTCTAACATAGGAATGAATTTTGGGAAGAATTCAATATCAATTCGATTATCTGGATACAATGTAGCTCCCATTAGCGCTCCAGAAATGAGTACAGTATCATTCTCACCATATCCAGAAGGAGCATCAGGCAATCGATTGATTGGCATTTCAACAGTCATTACAGACTTCTGAATGATAGATTCTATTGCTTTTTTATATGTTCTAGTCTGTTTGCCACCATATTCAAATTTTAGGTGATTAACAACATCATCAAATGTTGTCGTTATTTTTGTTTCGCCTATTTCTCGTTTTGACAGTGCATAGAACATAAATTTAAGTTCTGTATTATTCATGATATGCAGTGATTTGATTAGTTCATCTGCTTGGCAGAACTTCATTTCTTTTGTTGTTAGTTCATTCATTGATTAATCACCTCAATATATCTAAAATAATTATACCATTTAAAAGTGTACTACACAATATTTATGTACACTTTTTACCGTACTTTTGTACACCTCACCGTACTTTTGTACACCACTCAGACCGTACTTTTGTACACCTTGAAACCGTACTTTTGTACACCACTATATATAAGTTACTTCTTAACAGTTATTTTTTATAATAAGGTTTTTTAATTTTCTTCGAAAATGTCAAAACCAGTAAAATTAAAAATTTTGTTGTCCTTAATAAGTACGTGTCCTCGTACTTAGCCAATGCTAAGTCTCGGACGTTTACTTTTAAAAAGTTCATGATATAATTCAAGTAGGCAAAGTTGCAAACAAAAGCCACGTTAAGAAGAACTGAACTAGTCACTCGGTTCTTCTTTTTTTACATAAAAAAAGAGTGGGTAGTCAATCCACTCAGTTTGTGCTTTTGCTGCCTAGTCATTTCCGTCAAGCCACTTGCAAATGTAGTAGGCGACCACACTTGCTCCGACAGAAACTATAAAGTTGCAAACAAATTCCACGTTCTCACCTCCTTCGCGTTGGTGAGCCTAGGCAACAAAAAGATTATAACATAATCTGGTATCTTAAAAACCCGCTCATATGGACGTTATATTGTCAATATATTTTTTGCACATTTTTATATCAAAAATATCATAATATGAGATTTTTAAAAAATATCAAAAAAACAAAAAAATTTAATTGAAAAAGTGGAGGTTCAAGGTATGTTAAACCTTGAAGGTCTATTTTTAAAAAATTAAAAATTTAAATAATTTTAATTAATTTTTAAAATCAAAATGTATCACATAAATGTTATATTGATATTTTTCATTGTTTTTTTAGCTAAACCTCGTGCTTGAACACGAAAATCTTGTCAATTTTGACAAGAAAAAGCCTCGCAGAGCGAAAGAGGTATTATGGAGTCTCTCCAAAATACCGATTGAGTTTCTTTTTGGAAAAAAGAAACAAAAACTATTGTATAATAGCTACGTACAGAGGTGATTAATTTATGAGAAATTGGAACAGAAAAACATCTTCATCAAAACTCAGTAGTGTGAGTATTTCTTTTTCAACTGCTGCAAAAGGAAATTTCAATCACAATAGAAGAACCAATTCTAAGGTTCCTGAAAATGTGGATCCAACCAGAACTGCATTCAATAAAATTCTAATAGACAAAGACATTCGTCAAGTTTATAAAGAAGTTTTCGGAGAAGCATTAGCCGAATATAATGCCAATCAAGTTGCTAAAAAACATCCAGAACGTCAGAAAAAGGATTACTATTCCGCAGTCTGCCATGACAAAAAAACAGAACCATTCCGAGAAGCAGTCGTCCAAATTGGAAATAAAGATAAACAGCTTCCTCGTTGGGAATCGAACGAGATTCTTCAAAAGTTCCTTAAACGATTTCAAGAAAACAATCCTCAATTGGTGGTTGTTGGTGCCTACATTCATAACGACGAAGCTACCCCTCATATGCACATAGACTATGTGCCAGTAGCAACCTATTCAAAAGGCCTTAAAACACGTGTATCAAACGATAAAGCATTAAAACAAATGGGTTACAAAAGCTGGAATGATTGGAAAGACAGTCAAATGGCCTGTCTTGAAAGTCTGGTTCGTGAAAAAGGATACGACAGAGAGTACATGAACAATTCAAACCGACACATTGCGGATGTAGAGAAATTTAAACGTGTTCAGAAAGAAGTTGAACGACTGGCCAACAATAAACTCGAAGAAATGGAATTACCAGATATTCCAGAACCAGAAATCAAACTCAATCCCATCACCAAAACAGAATCTGTAAAGTTTTCTAAAGCCGAATTTGACAAAATCAAGCAAGTGATAGATTATCAACAAACGCAAATCACCTCTCTAGAGGCTCAGAAAAGCAATTTAAGCGCCAAATTAGAAAATGTCGAACTTAAACTAGACACGGCTCGAAAAAAGCCGTATATGCGTGAAAATGAGCGCCTGAGCGCTGAATTAGAAAAGAATAAATCTAAAATTGATAAATTTGACGAAATATCTATTCAAAATCAACAATTGAAAAACCAAATAAATACATTGAATAATCTTCAAGTCGAAAACAATAACTTGAAATTGGAGCTAGAAAAAGAAAAACAGCGTAGCGAAAATTTCAAAATCATCGGCAAGCTCTATCAGTGCATGTATCTGCATTTAATGGACCGTATTATCCCAAATATTATTCAAAAATTCAAAATAGTTAAACTAATCAGAAACGGACTAGATAATCTATTCATAGGTGTTTTAGATGAATATCAAAACAAATCAAAAAATCCAGATATCTATACTCAGTTATTCGATGACAATACAGACCTTAATAATTCGTATCCAAACATTGATAAGGAATTTGCAAACCTTCCTGATGTAGATGAATTAATCGAAATTTCTGAACTGGATCGAGAAAAAGATCATGACCATTGTCGATAAAAAAAGGAGCTTATTTTGACTCCTTCTTTTTTTTAACATTTGTTCATTTGTTCGTGATAATCATTGATTTCTTTTCGAATGACATCCATTCGATCCA
>OLHG01002266.1_pt1 | contig 10501 bp, 10 predicted proteins | sample 1605971 | NCBI WGS metagenome assembly OLHG01 (sample SAMN03283289) | human gut metagenome | biome: human-associated habitat; material: feces | host: Homo sapiens | place: Peru | collected 2012 | reverse complement strand
AAAAGGATATGCCTAATTTTGTTATAAATGAATTTAAAGAAAATAATTACAAAATAGATTATAAAACTGCAGTTTATTTTGTTAATTATGTTGGAAAAAACATAGATATTTTATCTAGTGAGATAAATAAAATGATTATATATAAAGAAAATAATTATATCATTGAATTTAAGATATATCAATTCTTTTTTAAACATATGTTTGCAATTCTATTTTAGCAATAATTTTAAAGCTTCTTTTACTTGGTTTTCTAAAGTATTTGATGAGTTAATTTCCGGAAGAACCTTCTTAATTTCTGAACTCTTGTATCCAAGATTTTCTAATACAGATACCAGTTCATCCATACTATCTTCAATTACTTCTTCGCTCTCTATATTTAATTTTCCTTTTAAATCTAAAATAATTTGTCTCGCTAATTTTTCTCCGATTTTTGGAAATTTAGTTAGATATAATAAATTTTCCTTATTAACTGCATCTACTATTCCAGCTATACTACCTGTAGCAAACATTCCACTTGCAACTTTTGGCCCCATGCCTTTAACACTAATTAGTCGTATAAATAAATCTCTTTCTTCTATTGTTTTGAAACCGTACAATGAATATTCGTCTTCTCTTATATGGTTATAAAGAAATATTTTGTATATTTTTTCTAACTCATAGCTATACGGATTAGGTACAAATACTTTATAACCAATACCTGCTACATCGATAATTATACTATCGCTACTTTGATATTCTATTGTTCCATTAAAATAACTATACATTTATATCACCATTTAAAGTATACTATAAATTTAATTTAATAAAAAGAAAATTTCTACAAAAAGTAGAAATTTAAATTAAGATATTTTATCATTTACTGAAACGCTTAACACTCCAGAATATTTTAATCCCTGAGTTGAATTATCATAACTAGTGTCATGTGTTGCAGATGAATTAGTATACATCGCCTTATCTCCTTCGTAATAATCAACCCATAATTGTACATTATAAGTTTTTGTAGCACCAGGTGAAATTGTATCACTATCTAGTTTTCTATGGGTTTTAATATTATAAGAACTACCAAATTTTGTAGCAAGCTCACTATTTAAGTATTTTGCAGACAACACATCAACATCACTTAAATAACTATTATTTTTTACTGTCGTAGTTGATGAGCTAACAGTTTTAGTAACATTTAATCTTAGTTTATTATCTTGAATATGTCCAGTGTAATTATTTTGGGAATCAATTGTTTTACTTGTTAATGACGTTAATGCTAAAGTATAATTTAGCGCTACGCCTGTTGTACATGCATTCGTTATTGTTACTTTTATTGGTGTTACATTACTTTTAGCGTAAGTATCTGTTATTGGATAATTAATACTTAATTTTAATATATCTTCAGATACATTAACAGCAAGACAATCAGCATTTACAGAAGCAGCTCCTGTAGTACTACTTTTTGTAGTATCAACATTTAAAAATGCATAAGTTGCTATTACACCAATTCCTATTAATATAATTACAATTATAATAGAATATCCTATATATTCTCCCATTTTCTCATTTTTCTTTGTTTGGTCCATATCCATACTATCACCCTATATTCTATAGATAATTATAATATAAATTTTTGCACTAATCAATAAATAAAAAATAAAATATTATAATTATTGTTTTTTTGTTTTTTAAAAAAAGAAATTTATATTTTTTTATAAACTCCTCTTTTATAAAACGATTTAATAGTTTTTCTTGTTTGGTATTATACCTCTTACGCCACCTCTTGGATTTGAAACATCACCTTTATATCGTGGAATCATATGCATATGAACATGCATGACACTTTGACCTGCACATTCTCCACAATTTAAACCAACATTATATCCATCTGGATTATATTTCTTATCTATATATTCTTTACACTCATTTAACAAAGTTATTAATGATATTTGTTCTTCTTTAGTTAAATCAAAAAATGTAGATGCGTGTCTTTTTGAAATTATTAGAATATGGCCTTTACTAACAGGAAATTCATCAAAATAGGCTATAGCAAGTTTATTTTGCAATAATGGTTCTTTATTAGGCATAAAGTTTTGGCAAAAAACACAATCTTTCATTCTATTTCCTTTTAAATAAATAATTATTCTTTAAATTCAAATATATAGTCAAGAATTTGAACTTCGTCTCCTCTTTTGGCTCCAAGTTTTGTTAATTCATCTTCAACACCCATTCCACGTAGTTTTCTTGCGAACCTTAGAACTGCTTCATCTTCATTAAATTTTGTCATCATAAATAGTTTTTCTATCTCTTCACCTTTTAAGATCCAAACATCATTGTCTTTAGTTATAGTATATGGCTTTTCTTCTTTAAATTTATAAACCATATGGCTTTCTAATTCATTTTCACTATATACAGGACTTTCAGAAATATTATCTAAAACATCCGCTATATGTTCGACTAAACTTTCTAAACCTTCATTATTCATTGCACTAATAGGATAAATATCTAAATCTTTAAATTTATTTTTAAATTCTTCTAAATTTTTATTTGCGCCTTCAATGTCCATTTTGTTTGCTACTACAATTTCTTTCTTTTTAGCTAATTTTTCGCTATACTTTTCAATTTCATTTCTAATTGTCAAGTAATCATCTATTGGGCTTCTTCCTTCAATTCCACTCATATCAATTATATGAACTAAAATTTTTGTTCTAATAGCATGTTTTAGAAATTTAATACCTAAACCTATACCTTCACTAGCTCCTTCAATTAATCCTGGTAAGTCTGCCATTACAAAACTTCTGTGGTCTTTAAGTTTTACAACACCTAAATTAGGAGATAATGTTGTAAAATGATATGCTGCTATTTTAGGTTTACTTGCACTTATTTGTAAAATTAAGGTACTTTTACCCACACTAGGTAAACCAACTAATCCGACATCTGCTAACATTTTTAATTCTATTTTTAATATTTTTATTTCTCCTGGTTCGCCTTTTTCACTAAATTTAGGTGCAGGATTATCATGAGTTGCAAAAGATTTGTTTCCTTTTCCTCCGCGTCCTCCTTTGGCAACAACAACTTCATCGTTCTCATTCACCAAATCCGCTATTATTAAATTGGTATCAGCATCCATTATTGTAGTACCCATTGGTACTTTTACTATAACATCTTCTGCATTACTACCATATTTATTTGAACCCTTACCATGAACACCATGACTTCCTTTTATAGTTTTCATATATCTTAAATCAATAAGTGTTTTTAAACCTGGATCTACTTTAAAAATTATATTGGCACCTCTTCCGCCATTTCCACCATCAGGTCCTCCCATTGGTACAAATTTTTCTCTTCTAAATGAAGTGCATCCATCACCGCCAGCTCCAGCTATTACTTTAAGGGTAATTTCATCTACAAACATATATATCACCGATATTTATTATATCAAAAAAAGTGTTTATTTTATATACAAATATTATAATAAATGTGATATCATATATAATATGAAGAAGATAGTAATAATAATTGGTACAATTTTGATAGTTTTAATATGTGGCATAAAAATTTATATAACTAAAAATAATTCTGCCATAAGTAGTACAGAGGCATTTGATATTGCTAAAAATGATGTGTCTAATCCATCTGGTAATTATACTTTATCAAGTATTGAATATGTAAAACTGAATGATGAAAATATCTATAATATTGTTTTTAATGATGATTATAATGTGTATACATATAAGGTTAATTCTAAAACAAAAGAAATAATTTCTGGCAAACGTGAAATTATAAATGATAATTCAAGATTTATTGATAAAGATGAAATGCTAGAAATAATTTATAAGCATGCTAATTTAAATAAATATGATTGTAATTTAGTTGTTAATGATATTAAATATGAAGATGGAAATCCATATTACAACACTATTTTTTATAGTAATGGTATTAAATATCAATATAAGTCTAATGCCTATACTGGAGCCATCATATCTGTTATTAAAATTGATGAAAATAATAGCAACGAAAGTTAGCTATTTTTTATTACAAAAAAACTAGTAAAAATTTTACTAGTTTAAATCAATTATATGGTGGGCTGTTAGGGATTCGAACCCTAGACCCACTGATTACACTATGTTATCGTACAAGCTTTTTATCATGTACTTCTATGCATTATTTTTCTGCATAGTTCAGCATATATTATCAACCTTTTATCAAGGTTGCCGAACACTCTTGGGAATATTATATTTATTCAATTCCTATGCGTTACACTACTTAATAACCTCTCGTAGTTTATTAAGTTAGCACGATGTTAGCATTCCAGCCTTCTTCGTTTTTGCTCGGTTTTCATTATCATATTACTATGATATGCTCCTATTTTTAAGAGTCAGTTGCTCTACCAACTGAGCTAACAGCCCATATAAAAGACTACTCTTAAAGTATATCACATATATTATAAAATGCAATATAAATTTATAATATTTTGCTCTATATGGGCTAAGATAATTATTATTTCTTATTAATTTAATTTATTATATTCTTCATCAGTAACTGCTTCACACCATTCGTTTCTAGTATTTTCATCTTGGACTTTACTCACAACGTGACTAAACCAAGAATCCTTTTTTGAACTATTATTATTTTTTGTATATTCCGTATTTTTCACCCTTTCTAAAATGACACTACCATTAACATACAATATAATTATAAACGCCGTTTGTTAGACACGGTCAATACTTTTTTAAATTTTAAAATTTATCGTTTACTTTATGTAAATACTTCTATTTTAGAATGGATGGTGTGGTAAAAATTATGACACCCCCCCCCAAAAAAATTTTATTCAATGAAAGAAACTTGTAATATAACTGGTTTACTTTATGATGCTTTAAATTTTTATTGTAATGAAGAATTAATTCCAAATGTTAAAAGGAATAAAAGCAATTATCGGGTTTTTGATGAAAATGACATTAATCAGATTAAAAGTTTATCTTGTTTAATAAATTGTAGTATGAGTATTAACAAAATGAAAAAATATATAGAATTATGTTTAAATGGTGAATCATCTATAACTGAAAGACATGATATATTAAATGCCAATCTTCAAGAATTAGCAAGTAAAAAAACAAGAAATGCAAAATGCAATTAACTATATTCATTGGAAACAAAATTTTTATAATAAAGTTTTATCTGGTAAAACAAAATATTTTAGTTACTTAACAAAAACAGAAAATGATGACAATTAAGCCATCATTCTTTTATATAAAAATTAATAATATATTCACGAAAATAATAATTTATGATTTTGTATAATATCTTCTAACAATTAAACAGTTATTATTAATATTGCCATTAAAAATATTATTAATAATGATACTATAATAGTAGATGTTATATTTTTCTCATTTAATTTAAAATAATATATTAAATATAACCACACAACAGAAACTACATATATTAAAACATTGTCAAATACTAATTTTATAACGTCTTTAATTGAAAAGTAATTTTTAAAATTTTCTGATAAACTTACTAAACCATATACTACAATAAACTCATGAATACAATAAATACCTAGCAAAAATAAACTTATTGCAAATATTATTAATAAGCTTGTTTTTCTTTGCTTGTCATATTTTTCTTTTGTATCATTTTTATCTTTATTAGTCTTTCCAATTATTTCATCAATTGATATATCTAATGTTTGCGATAATAGTAATAGCGTTTCTATTGTAGGCAGATTTCTATTATTTTCATAACTACTAATTGTTTTAGGACTTACATTAATTTTGCACGCTAATTCTTCTTGAGTTAAATTTTTTTCCTTTCTAAATTTTGCAATGTTTGTTCCAACATTCATACACACACCTCTTTTCAAAAAAAGAATACCATATTAATTTAAAATATGGTATCTATTTATTCGAGAGTTAGTATTCTATCAAATTGTTATTCAAGTCTTAATGTTGCATTACAATTTTTGCTTAAGGATTTTAGAATACTTTCCATTCGTTTATTAATTTCTTCTCCAGTAAGCGTTGCGTTATCTCCATCAAGTGTCACTCTTAACATAATTGATTTCATTCCATCAGGTATTTGGTTACCATGATATTCTTCAATAAACTCAACTTTTTTAGCTTTCTTTTCAATGCTCTTTTTAACATCAGCCCATGTAACATCTTCATTAACTAATATAGACAAATCCTTTTCTACCAAAGGAACATCAGATATGTGACTATAAGTGTTTGTTCTTGATGCATATGGCTCTAATTTATCAGCATTCAATTCAAATATAGCAACATTTTTTCTCTTTATTTTAGATTCAGTCATGGTTTTTATAGAAACTAATCCGAAATTACCTATCACTTTATTATTTAATAAAATATCCATATAAACATTGATATCAGCCCAAGATGGCTTATCACCAACTTGGAATGTAAGTTCATTCATATGATTATATCTGCTCATATTTTCAAGAACTCCTTTTAATTCAAAGAATACTTTTTCTGGATCGTCCCCTACTATACATCCTGTTAAATATTTTTTTTGAATTGGTAATGTTTCATCTATACTTGATTCATGATATTCACCTTTTTCAAATACTTGGGCCATTTCAAACAACTTGAAAGAACTATAATATCTTAAGTTTTTAGAAATAACTTTTAACATATTTGGAATAAGTGAAGTTCTTAAATATGCTTCTTCTGGAGATGGAGGTGTTGCTAATTTAATTGCATTTTCTTTATTAAATCCTGCTGCATCAATATATTTTTCATCTGTCCAAGGATAAGTGAATATTTCATTAAATCCACATCTTTCTGCTAAATACTTTTTAAGTCTCATTTCTAATAAAACTTTATTTTGTAAAACAGCATGAGTTAATGAAATAGTTAATGGTTTTGCTTCAAAGCTTTCAAAACTTAATAGTCTTGCAATGTCTCCCATAACGTCATCTTTTATAGATACATCTCCTGTACTTCTCCATGTTGGTACTGTTACATTAAATGTATTATTTTCAAATGTAACTTTATATCCTAGATTTTTAAGTACGGTAGTAATTACATCAACACTTATAACTTTTCCAAGTCTTGTGTCTAGAAATTCTTTTTTTACTTCTATTTTATTTTCTTGCGTATTTTTTATAATATTGTCATTATATTTAGTAATTTTGCATTCTCTAAACAATTCTTTGAATAATTTAACTGCTAAATTTATTCCATCATCTACTCTTTCTGTATCTATATTTTTTTCGTATCTAATAGATGCATCAGTTTTTTCATCAAATCTCTTTCCGGTTTTTCTAATACTTTTTGCAGTAAAATTAGCAACTTCTAAAACAATACTTGTAGTTGTATCTAAAATTGAATCTTTTGCTCCGCCTCTAATACCAGCAAGTGCCATTGGTTCTTTAATATCTGCAATAACTAAGTCATCAGTTGTAAGATCTATACTTGTGTGGTCTAGTAATAATAACTTTTCATTTTCTTTTGCATTTCTTACAATTATTTTATTTCCTTCAACATGTGTTGCATCAAATGCATGTGTAGGTTGTCCTACCGCTAGCATAACATAATTTGTAATATCAACTATAGCATTTATGGGTCTCATTCCACCATTAATAAGTGCTATTTTCATCCACATTGGGCTTTCTTTGATTGAAACATTATCTATTTGCAATGCAGCATATCTTGGACATTTTTCTGGTTCCTTTATTTCTATATCGTATTTTGGTAAATTAGCATCAATACTAATACTATCTAATTTTTTTAAAGGAACGTTGTAAATAGCTGATAATTCTCTTGCTATTCCATAATGCCCCCATAAATCTGGTCTATTAGTAAGAGATTTATTATCTATTTCTATTATTGTGTCCTCTAATCCTAAAGCATCTACAATATTTTCTCCAACCATATTTTCAATATTTTCGACATCTTTTAAATCTACTATTTCACTTTCATCTTTTGGTGGAAAAATATTTTCTAAATAAACTTCATTAGCACCACATATCATTCCATATGAGGGTACTCCTCTAAGATTTGATTTTTTAATTTTTACTAAACCTGCTTCACCATGCCAATATACTTCAGATCCTGGTTTACTTATTACGACATACTCTCCATTATATAAATTAGTACCACCACATACTATTTGAACTGGTTCTTCTTCATCTATTATTACTTTACATACTTTTAATAAATCTGCTTCGGGATGCTTTTGAACATCTATTATTTTACCTACTACTATATCATGAAATTTATCTCTTGTTCTTTCTACAGATTCAACTTCAACTGTTCTAAGTGTTAAATCGTATGCAATATCTTTTTCACTTAATCTATCTGGTAAATCAACATACTTTTTTACCCAATTTAATGATATTTTCATTTTATTCCTCCTATTTAAATTGCTCTAAAAATCTAAGATCTCCACTATGGAATAATCTTACATCGTCAACTCCATAACGCATCATTACTAATCTATCTAACCCTATATTAATATAGAAACCTGTCCATTCATCTGGATCTAAATTAGCACTTCTTAAGACATTTGGGTGTATAACTCCTCCTGGCATTACTTCAATCCAACCATTATGATTACATACTTTACAACCTTTTCCATTACATACTAGGCATTCCATATCTATTTCGTATCCTGGCTCTGTAAATGGGAAAAATCCTTCTCTCATTCTAACATTTATTTTTCTTCCAAATACTTTTTCTAATATTGTTTGAATCATTACTATACCTGACGAAAAAGATATATTCTTATCTACTATTAAAGCTTCATATTGAAAGAATGCTCTTTCATGTCTTGCATCAGTATTTTCATTTCTATATACTCTTCCTGGATAAATAAATCTTGCTGGTGCTCCGTGTTTTAACAAGTATCTTACAGATCCTCCAGTTAAATGTGGTCTTAAACATAATCTTTCATTTCCGCTTAGTTCTTCAGTTCCTTCAATCCAAAAAGTATCCATTGATTGTCTTGCCGGATGATCTTCTGGGAAGTTTAAATTGTCAAATGCATATTTTTCACTACTAATATCATCTTCGCTATAAAGCTCAAATCCTAAACTTAAAAATGCTTCGTTTAAATCGTAACACATTTGAGTTATTGGATGTAAACTTCCTTCTTTTATTTTTGTTCCTGGTATTGTTAAATCTATTTTTTTATTTACAACACTTTTTCTCTCTATTAATTCTTTTTCTTTTTCTGCTAATTCATCTGCGAATGTTTTTTTAATATCTGTAACAATAAGTCCTATTTCTTTTCTTTCTTCGCTACTTAATTCGCTCATTTTTTTCATTGTTTCAGTTAATTCACTTTTTTTTCCAGTAAGAAGTTTATTTACTTCTTCTAGTTCTTCTAAAGTATTTGAACTAGCTATTTGCTTAAGTCCATTAGTTTTAATTATTTCTAATTTTTCTTTCATCTTTATTTCCTTCCTTTAATAAAAAAATAGTGATTATCCAATAAAGGACGAATCACTATTAAATCCGCGGTACCACCTTTGTTCTAAACAATTTAGCACTTTACAGATTAACGCTCTTACACGATTTGACTCCATTGCTGAAATTCATTACTAAGACTCTCTAAAATAGTTCTCAGTCGGTGACTATTTTTCCCTGTATAGAATTCTTTTTAACTACTATGACAATTTCTTCATCAACAAATTTCTTTTTGATTATAACTCTAAAATGTTATTTTGTAAACATCTATAAAATTAGTTTTATAATCTCAATTACTTTTTAGCTAAATAATTTGCAAAATTTTCTACTTCCTCTTCTGGTGGATTTTCTTTAAATTCTATTTTTTGAAGTTTTGAACTGCTTTTACCAGCACCATCAGTAATTGTATATAAGATCCAATATTGATCTATAAATTCTGATTGCTTAATTTCGTGGTAAATCTTATGTGTAATTGTGTAATCATCAGTGTCTTCAACAACTTCTAAATGTTTGTAATTAATGTCATTTATTGAGTCAACCTTATACACATCTTCATAATATTTTATTTCTGGGGTTGCTATATCTATTTTGTTATTAACGTCGTTTACCCAATGTATTTTTTTACCAGATGCTATCCAGCCTTCATCACCATTTTCTAAAATAATTTTATACCAATAATATATACTATTATCTGTTTTTATATCAATTGCTTTATATATTCCTCCGACTTTTGCTTTTCCTATTATTTTTCCTTTCGTATTTGGTTCTTCTCTTACATTAATTGGTTCTTTATGAATAACTTCTACATACCAACCTTTTTTTGCTTCTTTTATTCTTGCAGATTCTTTAATATTTTTATATAAGAAGAAACCTCCAACACCTAATCCAATCACTAAAAGTACAATTAAACATTTGAAAAAACCCTTCATTTACTATCACCAAAAAAATTATATCATACTTTTTAATAAAAATTAATAATTTTTACTTGCTTTTTTATAAAATATAGTATACAATTTAATAGTCTTAACTTGAATGGGCTTGTAGCTCAGCTGGTTAGAGCGCACGCCTGATAAGCGTGAGGTCGGAGG
>OLHG01002265.1_pt1 | contig 10502 bp, 12 predicted proteins | sample 1605971 | NCBI WGS metagenome assembly OLHG01 (sample SAMN03283289) | human gut metagenome | biome: human-associated habitat; material: feces | host: Homo sapiens | place: Peru | collected 2012 | reverse complement strand
TGAGAAAAGAGATCTAGACCGAAAAGATTCCTTAAGATGATGCAGGTTATTTTTTGAATGTTACTTAATAAATGAGTACACGAATCTGTACATGAAAACACCTCTTTTAGGGGTGTTTTTCTTTTGTGCCCCCGCAAAAAAAGGAATCCGGAAGCAACGCCGGATTCCCTGTACATTGAACCGTGGTGCAACTCCACGGCCGCAACAATGTGACTGAAAGATAGCAATTTTTCAGACAAGCAACTTCTTCAACCCCGCAAGGATTTTCCGAATTGTATTGACAATCGGCACTCGCTTGAAATATGCAAGCACCACGACCGCAAGCAAGGCAAGATAAAAGATGTATCTATAACCTTTTCCACCACTGATTCATCCGTCTTGACCGCAACCGATGTGCCTTTTTTGGATTCCTCTGACTCTTCCGCCTTTCGGCTTTCTCCTTTCTGCACAGTCTCCGATTCAATCACCATCTGCCTGATGGACTTGACCGCCCCGGCATTGGCGACGTTCCCGATGTCAAGCAAATTGATGTCCGTGGCCGGGATGACCGGGGCATGATTGCCCAAGCTGTCACCACCCGATGCCGGCGGGAAAAACTCGATTTCCGTGATGGTCACTTTCCCTGATTCGGTCTTGCTTGTGTCCGTGAATGTCTCGGTCCCGTCCGTCTTGGATGTCTCCACATGGATGCTGTCACGGACGGATTCAGTCATGCACTTGCTCAAACGGCAGGATGAACCGCACCCCGTCACCATAAGACAAAGCGACATCATCAATATAAGCCTTTTCATTTCAAAGATTGTTGATGTATTGAACAATTCCATCCGCAAGGACTTCCGCGCATTCACGCACGGATTTTTCCGTAAGAAGATATGCGCAATCATCACGGTTGTCCATGAAGAAATGTTCGACCAGGACGGCCGGGCATACCGTTTGCCGCAACACGGCGAAATTGGCATTCCAATATTTCTTCAAGGCTTCGGGCTTCCGCATCCTGAACCCCTTTTCCGCTGCCTTGTCAAATAGGGAACTGGCAAGCATCACCGCCTTTGATGATGGCTTGTTGTACACGAAAACAGACCATCCGCGGACCTTCATCCATTGATGGCTGTTGCCGGCCGCGTTGACATGGACGGAAACATAAACCACATTGGATGCCCCGAAAGCCTTTGCGATGGCATTGGCACGGAGGCTTCTTTCGGAAAGGGGAATATCAGTGATTTCAGGAACTACCAATTCCACATCCACACCCCTTTCTTTCAGAATGGAAAGGGTCACATTCGCGGTCTTTCTGTTCCAATCATATTCACGCAATTTCCCATCCGGGCTTCTTTTCCCGGCCGTGTCGATCCCGTGGCCGTTGTCCAAAAGAACCTTAATCCTGTCGTTCATCATAATCCTCGGAATTTACATTGTTGTTGTCATCATGTCCGGGCTTGCCATGATGATGTCCGGGGTGTTCCGGCTTCTTGTAATCCGGTGTGAGTATGTCGGAAAGCGGAACATCAAGAAGCCTTTCGATCTTGTTCACCATGATGCGCTGCAAGGCTTTGGCAATCTTGTTGTCATTCTCGCTTGACCAATTTTCAAGGCAAGACCAAACTTCATAAAAAAGGAAAACGCCCACCACGAAACGGACGGCAAAACCATTGCCGCTTATCAGGACAAGCGTGTCCACATTATGCCTTATTGATAGAATGCTCGTTGGAAAAATTTTTCCCGTTTCAACAAATTAGGAATATACAGATGGAGTGTCCTCAATGCTGTCTCTGCGAAGTGTTTCACATCAGAATAATACGATTCCTGGCTAACATCAGCTGACCTGAATTTATCTTTGATGATCAATTAGGGAAATGGTTGTACATTGGTGCCGGTTTCCGTATGGAATCATTATCGGTATATGAATGATATTCATCTTTAATAGACAAAAAAACGGGAGCCGACAATTTGTTTAACCAACTAAAACTACTATCTTTATGGCTGTTAATAGCAATATGATAAACGACCGGGACACTTACCAGATAGCCTACGCCAGGGAGCTCGGGCGAGAGGAAGGGATCAAGCAGGGACTGGAGCAGGGACTGGAGCAAGGACTGGAGCAAGGCAAGGTTGCCGAACGGGAGGCAATAGCATTACGTATGATAAGGGCAAACACCCCTATAGAGTTCATTGTCAAGTGCATTGGGCTTGACAATGATTCGGTGAATGCGCTTGCACAAAGGAGAAAGTAATATGACAAGCAAGGATTACAGGGATTTCGCGGTGGAGCAGATGGGACTGCTGGAGGGGATATTCACAAAGCCGATGATGGGAGAGTTTCTGCTTTACTGGCAGGGGAAATATTTCGGTGGAATCTACGACAATCGGGTCCTGGTCAAGAAGACCAAGACCAATGAGAGGTTCGGAATGCCGGAGGCGATTCCTTACGAGGGGGCAAAGGCGATGTATCAGGTCAACATCGACAACCGGGAGGAAGTGGCGGAGGTCATCAAGGCGACATGCGAGGGGTTGAAATAGACCGCAGCGCCAGAAAACTCTCTACAAAAAGTCTGACGATTATATTATTAACGAATATTCAGGAATATGTTGGAGACAGGAACAAAGGCACCGGAGTTCATAGGTGCGGACGAGAATGGCAACGAGGTAAGCCTCAATGATTTCAAGGGGAAGAAACTTGTGCTTTACTTTTATCCGAAGGACAGCACTCCGGGATGTACGGCGGAGGCTTGCGACCTGCGGGACAACTATCATCGGTATCTTGCGCTTGGGTATCAGGTGCTTGGAGTCAGCAAGGACTCACAGGCCTCGCACCGGAATTTCATAGAGAAATATTCTCTGCCTTTTCATCTGGTGAGCGATCCGGAGTGCGCCATTCTGAAGGCATACGAGGCTTGGGGACTCAAGAAGCTCTACGGAAAGGAGTCCTACGGGACATTGAGGACCACCTACGTGATCGATGAGGACGGAATCATCATCGATGCCATAGGTAAAGTCAACACCAAGGATCACACTTCGCAGATTCTCGGTTCGGAGAAATAGCCTACATCACCTCGACGCCGGCAAAGGAGCATTCGGCGATGAGGTGGATGGTGCGGGAGCCGGTCTGCTGACAGAAACGGTCGTCGGTCTTGTTGTTCACGCCCCCGAAGGCGGAATTGGAACGGACATCGACATTGACATCTTTCGGGACGTATATTCCCACTCCGGCGAAACTGGCCTTTACATGAATCTGGACATCATCACTGATGATGGCGTTGCGGAGATCAAGCCGGACAGAGCCGAAGGAGGCTTCTATGTCAGCACCGTCAAACTCCTCTTCCTCAACACGACGGTTCTGCTCGCCAAAAGCCGATGAGATTTTCAGGATATTCCTTCCATCGCGGGAAATAATCGAGCAACCTCCTCTGGAGTCGTGGCAATTCCAACACTCCGGACGGCCGCTCTTGGAAAAAATCAGCACAATGCCGAAAGCGATGAATATGATCGCGAGGCACAGTTTCCAGAACACCGACCAGTCAATGTAGCCCTGAGCCTGGAGCAGTAAAACCGCACCAAGGGCAATGCCGCTGAAAGAGTCCCAGTTAGGGTTGGCAATCAGGTGTGCGGTGCAAGGGAGAATAATAAGGAGTGTCCACCAACCATGGAAGAATATGTCGAAGCCTATCACACCGGTGACATTCAGAATCCACAGCACGCCTATCGCGGCTATGGAGAATCCCAAGAACTGTTTCGCTAACTTTTTCATACATTATAAATTAATAATTCTTATCTGAATCACAGTGGCAAAGGTACTACGGAAAACTCTTGTGGCCATGGGTGTGACAAGGACAAAAGGCACATAGTAATTATCTAATGTTCAAGAATATAACAGTCAAGACTATGGACAATGAGGTACTTCGACAAGCTCAGTGAGCGGATAAGAATATATTTCTGTTACTTGAAAGATGAATATTCCGTTACCTTCGTTCAGATAATTCCTTACGAAACGCTTTCAGCACGATGTGACCTGGAAACACTTGCGTTTGGTCTTCGGCTGAAAAACTCGTACTTGGAGTGAGGACTTTTTCAGGCGAAACCTCATCTCGGCTATCTCAGAGGCATTTGACCGTGAAGGAGTTCTGTAAAAATCAGTGGTGACAAGCAAATCCAGTTAGTTCTGAGTCCAGCAGTCACTCGCCAAACAATCAGAACGTGGCGATGAACTCGTCGATGGAGGTGCCTTCCGGGAGGGCGGAGGCGACACGGGCCTTGAGACGCTGTTTGCCCTTCGTGACGGAGGTCGGGGATATTCCCATCATGGCAGCCATCTGCTTGCCGGAGAAACCGAAGCGGAGCAAGACGGCGATGCGCAGCTCCGCGGCGGTAAGCCCCGGAAAAGAAGACTTGAGTCTCTCCGTGAAACGGTTGCATACATCATCCAGAATCTTCTCCAGCCTTCCCCACTCGGCATCGGACAGATAGCGCGGGTTCTGCTGGAGCGACATCACCAGCTTGTCTTTGAACATCAGCACCGAACGCAACTCGCTGCGCTCCGACTCGCTCTCGTGAAGCAATGTCTTGCTCTCCCCTATCTCGCTGTCCTTCCGCTCGATGGCCTCATCACGGTTCCTCAGACGCTTCCTGAACATACGTACGATCAAGTACAACGCCACTATCAGGGACAACACCGCAGCCACAGAAGTGCCTAAAATACGGCTTCTCGACGAACGGATGTCCGCCTTCCCGGCCTCTACACTGTTCCCGATGATCCTGTCGTTCTGCTGAGACGCTTCCAACTGGCTCTTGATCTCATTATGGATGGTCAGATACTTGACGGCATTCTCCTTATCATCAAGCAGATCGCGATAGACAATGTAAGAAAGCTGTGAACCTGAAAGCTTCGCTATCAGATCCGAAGCCTCCATCTCCTTTGCGGCGTAGAACAAAGCCGAATCAGGAATATTCATTTTACGGAAAGCATCCGCAAGGACAGCGTAACGCACACGGGTCTTTCTTTTTCCTTCCCTGAAAAGCCTTTCCTGCGCGCGGACAGCGGTCGAGGCGCATTCCAAAGCCTTATCGAATTGACCGTTACGGCTGTAGCACGCTCCGAGATTGTAAAGAGCACGGGCATAGTCATTATCATCTCCCTTGGAGATCTCCGCCGCGCGGTTGGCATATTCAATGGCCTCAGAATAGTCTCGGTCCGCATCCCCAAGGAACAACGAACGGTGCGACAGATTGATCAGAGCCGTCACCTGAAACGCCAGCGAACCTGCCTTCTCAGCCTCCTCCAAACCTTTCTCCAGATAAGGCAAAGATGCGTCATACCACTTGCGGTCATTAAGCACGACAGCGTAGCGCAGGTTGATCATCGCCGCAAGCATATGATTGCCAGAGCCTTTAACTTCTTTTGTAGCGAGAAGCAGATCATTGGCCCAATCCGCCTGGTTCCCCGATTTGTTGTCCTCGCGGACGACCGCCCTAAGATAATACGCCTGCGCCTTCCGGTCACGGTTGCCGTATTTCAGGAAATAATCAACCCCGACATTCATCATCCCCTCGTCAATCCCCGGCTTGTAGGCGTTGTACTCCGCGAATGTCCTCAACAGACAATAAGAGGCATAGAGATAGCGGCCGGAGGACTCCGAATATGAAGCGGAATCCAGAATGATCAAAGAACTGTCAGGCCGGGAGTCCAATAGACTCTCAGCCCGACTCAAATCCTCAGGGAGTCTGGCTCCACGGCCGCACGAAGAGGCCACACAAGCACAGACAATGAATATAATCGCAGGAAACTTTCTCACCATAACTTTCACAGGCATGTGGTCATCCGCTGGTTAGTCCAATCGGCGTTTGCCTGAACACAAAGTTAGGAATTTTGCGGGAATATTCCTATTTCCCGCCAAGGCCCTTGCCGCCGCCGATTCGGGAGGCTTCATCGATGCCGCCGACTTTGCGGGCGCGGGTCTGCCGGGCTTTGCCGAAACGCACCTGCCAATTGCGGTACCTGTCCTTCTGGAGGGACCGGGCAAGAATCCGGAACGGAACCCCGTCCTGCGTCAGTTTGTTGTCGATGTTCATATCTATGTCCATATCATAGATTCCCTGATAGGCAGAGACGAATGTGTTGGTCTTCGCGGTCCTGTAGCTCAGGCTTCCGTTGACGTTCTCTCTCATAAGGAAACGGCCGGTCTCCCCGAAGTACATTCCTCCGACATCGGTTCCGATCTCGCCGTTGAGTCCGGACAGGGCGTTGCGCTTTGTCTTGATGTTGATGATACCTCCCTGTCCCTCAGCGTCATACTTGGCGGAAGGATGCTCCATCAGCTCGAACTTGTCGATCGAGGATCCCGAGGTTGACCTCAACAGAGCCTCCAGACCTTTCCCGTCAAGATAGGACGGACGGCCGTCGATCCAGACCTGGACCTTTTTTTCCGTTCAACGTCACGTTACCATCTTTGTCGATAGTCACACCAGGAGCCTTCCTGATGAGATCCAGGGCATTGCTTCCCTGCGCGAACTCGCTTTGCGAAACGTTCATCACCAGCTTGTCAATCTTCATCTCGATCAGTTTCACCCGCTCGGTGACGGTCGCGCCGGCTATCATCTGAGTGTCTTCGGACATATTCAAAGGCTCGATCTCATTCAGTCCGGAAACAATTTTCACATTTCTGAATATATCCTTGTAACCGATAAGCGAAGCCTTTATTATATATTCTCCGGGGGCGGCCTGAAGGGAATATGCTCCCTTGTCGTCGCAAGTGGCGCCGGCGGCCAGCGTGCTGTCAGGTCTCATGAGAGCGACGGTCGTCCAACCGAGTGGCTCTCCGGTTGACTTGTCACACACGATGCCTTTAATCTCCGCGGCATTCTGTCTCGCCGCCGAAGCTGAAGCTCCCCCAAGGATCGCAGCGATGGCGATCACAACTAATCTTAGAAGCTGTTTTGAATTGTTTGTTTGAAGGTTAAGAGCAAGCTCTTTCCCTGCTGCTCACCTCGGCAATCCGAACAAGTTCGATTGCCCTCGGTTCGGGCGCTGGGTTGAGAGTGAAAAACTTCAGTTTCGACCGCTTCTTCCAAGGAAGACAGCGGTGCTATCCGACTGAGGAAGCGGGAAGAAAATGAAGATTTTTTCTCCTCAAAGAACATTTCAAACAATTCAAAAACAGCTTCTAAGATTTTTTTCATATTCATTACAGATTGATTGATAGTCCTATTGTGAACCGGCGGGGTTTCCCGGCCTGAAAGAAAGAATTGCCGACAGACTTGAAATAGAAAACGGAATATTCAGTGCCGGTGAGGTTCTGCCCTCTGAGCCAAAGTTCTGCCTTTGATGTGGTCAGGCGGACATCCGCGCCTATCAGCGAATAGGGAGACTGGCTTATGTCTCCGGCTTCGTTCCAGTAAATCCTTCCACTGCGGTTGATGTCGGCGTTCAATGAGACAGACCGCAGGAATCGCCCTCTGGTCAAGAACTTATAGCCACATCTCAAGTATAGTGTGGATTCCGGGGAGTATGGAATCCTGTTGCCGGACCAGTCGTTGCGTCCGTCATCATAGTCCACAAAACGGGCGTCCATCAGGCTTCCGGCGAACAAGACGGAGAGGCCTTTCCACATCCACGAAGCTTCCGCCTCAACCCCAAGGCTGCGGGATCTGCCTGCGTTGGCCATCATACGCCCGGTTCCGTTCCCGTAAGGGAAGACAGTCATCTGCTGGTTGCGGCAATCAACACGGTAAGCGGTAAAAAAGGATTCAAGAATATGTCCGGCTGACCTCATACGGAATTTTCCGCCGATCTCATAGTTCAGACAGTTCTCCGGCTTGTAGGTCAAGCCATCGGTCGAGAGGTCGCCTTTACCGTCAAGATGCACACCGAGCGACTCCATCATCCCAAGCATCATTTTCCGCTGGAGGACATCCGAGAAAATCTGAGTGTTGAATCCACCCGATCTGTAACCTTCTGAGACGGAGGCGAGTAAAGACATATTCAAACCTTTGGACCGCATACGCTCGGACGTGGCGTCGTACGAGACCGACAACTTTGGCTGCAATTGGGCATAACGAACCGTTTCCGTCCCGTCAACCTTTGTGCTGAAAGGAATATATTCAGACATCGCAGGCGAAACAATGAAATGAATGTCCGAGCCAGAATCATAGCGCATCCGGCTGGCCTCAAAGTCAAGCCTCAATCCAGCCGTGAACGTCCAACGGCCGATATAGAAATAAGACTCGTGGTAGGCGGCCACATTGCCAAGAGCGATGTCGAAATCACTGTAAATCAAGAAATTCTCTTCTCGAATATTCAGTCGTCCCAGTTCCTGCGGTATTCCGGAATTGGCGTTGTCCAGAATCAACGACTTTATACCGTCCTTCAGGAAACGCACTGGAGCGGACATCTTGTTCAGCTTCACCATCGCGAACAGTCCGGTCTGGCTGTCCCACCAAACCGCATGCGTCTTGGGCTTAAAGATAAACTCTTGAGTGAAAGCAACTTGCTCCTGTATTTGATTCAAGGTAAACATTGACTTCGGTGTAAAATCCTGGTCCATGTCCATGGAATCGAAAAGAGTCTGAAAACTTGTGACAGAACTGATTTTCCAGTTGCGCCATTCGGTTTTGAGACGGAATCCGTCCATAAGAAAGAAGCGACGATAGCCGCTTTTGTCGTTGTAATCCACCGGGAGGAGTTCTCCTGCCATCAATTTTCGATACGGATAACCGGTCTGGTCTATGTACGAGACTGTCAAGATGTTATCCAAGGAGGCCCTGCCGACTCCGCCGATGAATCTCGCACGGGCTGAGAATGAGTCCGAAAGGCCACAGTGGGACCCGTCATATTCATTGATGAAGAATCCGTCGGTATGTCCGTAGGCGGCGGTGAGCCCGAACCGTCCCTTGTATGCCGAGAGTTTCGCGGACAAGGTTGAAGCACTGCCATATTCAATGATCCCTCTTGTACCTTGGTATGCAGTCGGAGACAATGTTTCGACGGAAAGTACTCCGAGCATCGAATTGCGCCCGTAGAGGGTTCCTTGTGGGCCATGCAGAAAATCTATCCTGCGGATGTCCGTAAACGAAAAGTCATAGCAGTTCTTATCTATGATCGGCACGTCGTCCACATAGAGTCCGATGACCGGGTTGTCCATCCGGGATCCGAGGCCTCTGACGTAGATGGTTGAGGTCATTGAGGTTCCATAATCGGGAATATTCAATCCCGGCACTACCGCAGACAGGTTCTTTGGGGATGCTATGCCGCGTTCCTCGATTCTTCTCATCAGGAAAGTGGAGACTCCGGGAATGTCAGAGACGAAGCTCGCGCGCTTCACAGAAGAGGTCACGACCGAACCGGAGATCGTGTCTCTCACTTGAGGAACAGGCTGAAGTACCATCAGCAATGATGTCGCAAGGGCTGTAAGCATAACGAGTGCAAAAATACTCCAGCCAAAGCCATGGAGACTTATGAATATGTGATTTGGATTTGGACTTTTTATGCAATGAGCTTACCTCTCCGGAGCCGGAAGGTTATGGCGGCCATTCACCCGGATAGGGCGCGCGAAGCGCGTGGGTCGCCATGACCTGCCGGTACCGGAACGCCCCACTTAAAAAAAAGGCAGCTTACATGCCTCTGAAGTCAGTCGGTGACATCCCGACCAGTTTTTTGAAGAAACGTGAGAAGTAGGCGGGATCCTCGAAACCGAGTCTGTAGGACACTTCCGAAATTGGGATGTCCGGATCGTGCAGAAGGGTTCTGGCCAGCGTGAGTCTTGCGTTTTCGATCCATTCTCCGGCACTGCGTCCTGTCTCGGATTTCACCACACGATTCAGGTGATTCGGTGTGACACCAAGTTCCCCGGCATAGCCGGACACTCCGCTGAACGGACGCGAGGTGTCAAATACCCGGCCAAGATAGGCGGAGCTTAATCTGACCGACGCCGTTCCGTTGTTTTGAGGGATGGCGCTGTCAAATTGCCCAAGCAAAACCTCAAGCAATCCCTGTACAGTAGGAAAATTCTCTGAGAATCTGCTCATTCTGATCAGAAGCTCGTCGAAGAACACCTTGTCCTCCATCGGAATAGTCATCACACTTGGAGTACGGAGTCTCAGCACCCTATGCGCGGAATTACGCAGCAGTCTGGAAGAGAACGCTCCCATATACCCGATGGAATCCTTGAAATATTTCACTGAATATGCCAACTGCGGCGGAATCAATGCGCAATCCTGCCCCCGCAGCAGGTAAGGATTCCCTTCAACATCCGTAAGCACCTCTCCGGAAATAAGATAGATAAACGACCAGTCCTCCCTGATCATTCCGCGCATCGGCTGAGCCGTAATATGTCCGGCCGCATTCAGCGCCCTGATCACGAATTGTCCCATTTCCGATGCAAAAATAGCAAAAGATATTCGAAGCTGTTTTGAATTGTTTGAAATGTTCTTTGAGGTGAAAAATCTCCATTTTCTTCCTGCTTCTTCAGTCAGATAGCACCGCTATCTTCCTTGGAAGAAGCGGTCGAAACTGA
>OLHG01002264.1_pt1 | contig 10506 bp, 10 predicted proteins | sample 1605971 | NCBI WGS metagenome assembly OLHG01 (sample SAMN03283289) | human gut metagenome | biome: human-associated habitat; material: feces | host: Homo sapiens | place: Peru | collected 2012 | reverse complement strand
TTAAGGGTATTACAGATAGAAATTATATTACTAATTCATATCATGTACCAGTATTTGAAGAAATAGATGCTTTTACTAAGTTAAAATTAGAGAGTGAATTTCAAAGATTAAGTCCAGGGGGTGCGATATCATATGTAGAGACTCCTAACTTAACTAATAATATTGATGCTGTATTAGAAGTTATTAAGTTTATCTATGATAATATTATGTATGCTGAACTTAATACTAAGAGTGATTATTGTCAAGCATGTGGTTATGATGGAGAAATATTAATAGATGATAATCTAGAATGGTATTGTCCAAATTGTGGTAATCGTGATCATGATAAATTAAATGTAGCTAGACGTACTTGTGGTTATATAGGTTCTAATTTTTGGAATAAAGGAAGAACACAAGAAATAAAAGAAAGGGTATTACATATAGATAACAAGGACTGTGAATAGTAATGAGATATAATAAGATTAGAAAGATGGATATATCTGATGGACCAGGTGTTAGAGTATCAATATTTATGCAAGGATGTACTTTTAAATGTAAGAATTGTTTTAATCCAGAAACACATGATTTTAAAGGGGGAACTGAGTTTACTGATGAGACAATTGATAAAGTATTGTCTTTAGCAAAACCTGATCATATTAAAGGTTTATCAGTGTTAGGAGGAGAACCTATGCATCCGGTGAATATTGATGGTACTATGAAATTAGTAAAGGCTTTTAAAGAAAAATATCCAAATAAAAGTGTGTGGGTTTGGAGTGGATTTCTATATGATGATATTATGGAAAGAAACAAAGAAATATTTAATTATATAGATGTCTTAGTAGATGGTCAATATGATGATAGTTTACATGATCCTACTTTAAAATGGAAAGGTTCATCTAATCAAAGAGTTATTGATGTTCAAAAATCATTAAAAAATAAAAAGATAGTATTGAGAGAAGAAGAGGAGTAAATAATGAAGTGTAGAGGTTTTGAGATAGCAAAAGGTTGGGAAGATAAAGATATTCATCTTCCAGTTAGAAAGACAGCTCATTCAGCAGCATATGATGTAGAAGCAGCAGAAGATATTATTATTCCTGCATATAAACCGGGAATGAAACCAACATTAATTCCAACTGGGTTAAAAGCATATTGTATGGATGATGAATGGTATATGCTAGCTAATCGTAGTAGTGGGCCAAAAAAAGGTTTTGTTATGGCAAATAGTATCGGAATAGTTGATTCTGATTACTATAATAATATTGATAATGATGGACACTTTTATTTTCAATATTTTAATTTCTTAGATCATGATTTAGAAGTTAAAAAAGGAGATGTTATTGGTCAAGTAATATTTATGAAGTATTTAATGACTGATGATGATAAAGCAACAGGAGTACGTGTTGGGGGATTTGGATCAACTGATAAAAAATAAGCGGGGTATCTCGCTTTTTTAAATGTAAAAAATAAAATTATTTAAGGGTTGTACATAGTAGTTATTTGTTGTATAATTAATCTATGATAGGAGTGTGTGTACGTTTATGAAGAATAAGAAATTATATATAACATTATTTGCTTTATCAATAATATTTTTAGGTATTGGTGGAACATTTGCTTATTTAACTACTAGTGTAACAGCTACAAATATTACTCAAGTTAAGTCTGGTAATTTAACAATGACTGTTGATGGAGGTGGAAATGAAAATGTAACTTTGTTTCCAGCTAAATGTACGAGTGCTTATGCTATTAAAAAAACTATTAAAGCAAGTGCTAAGAATACATCAGGTGGTAAAGTATCATTTAGTATTGGCATGAATGTTGCTACATTAAGTAGTGATTTAAAAAGAACTACTATGAAATATGCTTTATCAACAAGTGCTACTAGTTGTACTGATGGTTTAATTGCTAATGGTAACTTTAAAGATGCTACACAGGGTAGTGATATATGGATAGTAAAGAATGATTATGATAATATAACTAATACAAGTAATACTTATACTAAAACATATTATCTATATATCTGGTTAGATGAATCAGAAACAGAAAATATAACAAGTGGTAATATATCTGTTAATATGAAAGGAACATCTAGTAATAATCCTAATTTAACAACTGAAGCAGTAAAATCTATTCCTTTATATGATTATATAGAGGATAGAGCAAATACTACTACTCAGATAGACTTTAGTCAAACATCTGCAGCAAGTAGTACTAACGGCATATATATGACAACTGATACTGAAGGCAATGTACCTGTATATTATTATCGTGGAAATGTAGATAATCGTGTTATATTTGCTAATTTTTGTTGGAGAATAGTAAGAACTACTGAAGCTGGTGGAGTAAAGCTTATTTATGATGGAGTACCTTCTAATGGACAGTGTAATAATACAGGGGATGCTACTACGATAGGCGAATCAGAATTTAATACTAATTACAATGATAATGCGTATGTAGGATATATGTATGGAACTACTGGATCAAGCACATATGCGAGTACCCATGCAAATACAAATGATTCAACAATAAAAGGTGTAATAGATACATGGTATAAAAATAATATGACAAGTTATACATCACAATTAGAAGATACTGTGTGGTGTAACGATAGAAGTATAGTAACGGACTTAGCAAATTCAAATGGTGGGACTTATAGTAGTTATACAACATTGGGATATGGAACAAATAGTACACTATATGGTCCAGCCTCTAGAGTAGGATATAACGTATCAAATCCAACACCAACATTAAAGTGTCAAAATACAAAAGACAAGTTTACAGTAGATACAAGTAACGGTAATGGAGCATTAACATATCCTGTTGGATTAATAACTGTTGATGAAATGGCTTATGCTGGTGGTGTGTACGGTTCATCAAATAAAACATTTTACTTATATACAGGTCAAACTTATTGGGCTCTGTCTCCCTTTCACTTCAGTGGCTCGAATGCATACGAGTTCATCTTGGACTCCCTTGGGTATTTGAGCAACACCCACGTCGTCGGCTCTATGGGGGTTCGTCCGTCCGTTTCACTTCAACCGGGAACAACAATTTCAGGTGGATTGGGCACTGCAACAGATCCGTTTATAGTTAAATAAAAAATAAACTCAAGAGATTTTAGTTTCTTGAGTTTTAAAATATTCCATAAGATAGTAGACTCATGATAATACCTGCCGCTAGGACACCTATGGCTATAGTTATGAATGATTTCTTTTTATCTAGGTTAAGTAGGATAGCAAGTAATGATCCTGTCCAAGCACCTGTTCCGGGTAAGGGAATACCTACAAATAAGAATAGACCAAAGTAACCGTATTTATCAATTTGATCTTTCTTTTTTAATGTTTTATTACTAAGCCAATCTACTATTTTTTTAGTTGGTTTCCATTTACTCATTTTATTAAATATCCAATTGATAAATAGTAGAATAAATGGTACAGGTAGAATATTAGCAATATAACATATAATAAATGCTTTTATAAACTCTACACCAAGTATTCTGGCGGCGATTAAGCCTCCTCTTAGTTCTAGAATAGGCAATAAAGAAATAATAAATATAGCTACTTCTTTACCTCCACCTTTAAATAATTCTGCTAGTGTACTAGCTAATGTTTCTGTCATATTTCTCTCCTTTAGTATGTATTAATTATAATATACTAAAAAAATAATTGTCAATCTATTTTAAAAAATAAATAAATATGGTATACTACAATTATAATAAATAGGAGTTGGTACTATGGAAGATATATTAGCTAGTGCTGATAGTAAGAATATTATTCAAGGAAATAATTATCGAATTACTTTATTATCAGAGAGATTAGTTAGGTTAGAGTATAATAAGAAAGGTGTTTTTGAGGATCATAAGACTAGTTTAGTAGTTAATAGAAACTTTCCTAGAGTTAGTTATTTTAGAGATACAACAGAAACTTTATTACAGATTAAGACTTCATACTTTACATTAACTTATGTTATGGGTGCACCAATAGTGCCTAGTAAGATGATAGCTACTAGTAATTTGAAGATAACTTTAAATGATACAGATAAAGAGTGGTATCCTGGTCATGTTGAAGCAAGAAACTTTGGAGCATTAAATTATTCATTGGATGACTTTAATAATAAGTTAAAGTTAGATAAGGGATTATATTCAACAGATGGTTTTGTATCAATAGATGATTCTAATTCTTTAATATTTGATGGGAATAATTATGTAGAGAGAGAAAATAAAGGGACTGATATATATGTATTTATGTATAAGAAAGATTTAGGGTTATGTTTACAAGATTACTTTTTATTAACGGGATATCCAACGCTTATTCCTAGATATGCTTTAGGTAATTGGTGGTATAAGGATGAAGACTATAATATATATCAAGTAGATGAAGTAATTAAGAACTTTATTAAGAGTAATATTATGCTATCAGTATTTATTTTAGGAGATAAAGCACTAGATAATTATAGGTTAGATAGTAAGAAGTTTAATGAAAATAATATAAGACAATATTTTGATTATTATAATATTAGATATGGATTAACTATTAATCCAGATATATCTATTACTAAAGATAATGATAGATATGGAGAACTAGTTAATATATTGCCTCCTACTGTTAGTAGTAAGAAAAAGAAGAAAGGTATTAGTGATGATAGAATATCTTTTGTACCTTATAATAATGATAAGATAAAGGTATATTTTGATACAATTATTAATCCTTTAATGAAATGTAGGCCTAGTATATTTAATATTGATTATTATAATCCTAGTGATAAGAAAGGATTATGGTTATTAGATAATTATCATTATGATATGTTAAATAAAGAAGTGCGTAATGTTATTCTTACAAGGAATGCAGGTATCGCACCACATAGATATCCAATTTTATATACAGGAAAGACTAAGGTTAGTTGGGATGTTTTAAATGCTATACCATTTTATAATTTATCGGCCGCTAATATGGGAGTATCTTGGATTGCTCATGCTATTGGGGGATTTTATGGAGGTATTGAAGATAGAGAATTATATATAAGATATATTCAACTTGGTACTTTTAGTCCTATTTTAATGTTAGCGTCAGCTAGTGGTAAATATTATAAAAGAGAGCCTTGGAAATGGAATAGTTTAGATCAAAATATTATTAATTATTATCTTAATTTAAGAAATAGACTTATTCCATATATATATACAGAAGCTTATATGTATCATAAATATGGTAAGCCTTTAATTGTACCACTTTATTATAGTTATCCTAGAGCATATGATGAGCCTGGATATCGTAATGAATATTTCTTTGGATCAAATATTTTAATTGCACCTATTACTAAACTTAAGAATAATGTTATGAATAGAGTAGTACAAAGAGTATTTGTGCCTAATGGTACTTGGTATGACTTTATTACTGGTAAGAAGTTTATTGGTAATAAGTATTATGTTAGTTTTTATCGTGATGATGAATATCCAGTATTTTGTAAGGAAGGTGCTATTATACCACTTTCTTTAGATAAGACCGTTAATGTTCCAATGAATATGGAATTACAAATATTTCCTGGAGTTTCTAGTAAATATGATTTATATGAAGATGATGGAGTATCTTATAAGTATTTAACTAATAAAGAATATTTAATGACTACTATTAGTTATGATTACATACCTAATGATTATATAGTAAAAATTACAAAGAAAGAAGGCAATTATCCAGAGTTTAGAAGAAATTATTATATTAGATTTAGAAATATAAAGAAGCCTGATAGTGTAGAAGTATTAGTTAATGGTACTAAGATGGAAGTTAAATATAATATAGATAAGAATGATTTAGTAGTTTATGTTGGAGATGTTAGTACTACTAGTAGTGTGGAAATTAAAGTAAAGGGTACTGATATAGAAATATCTACTTCACAAGTTATTAATGATGAGATATCTTCAATACTTGAAGATTTGGAAATAGAAACTACTTTAAAAGATAGAATAGATAAAATAATATTTAGTGATTTATCTATAAAGAAAAAGAGAATAGAGATTAGAAAATTAAAGAAGTATAGATTAGAGCCTAAGTTTATTAATATGTTTATTGGTTTATTAGAATTTATTTCTAAGTAGTTGTCAATTTTATGTCAATTTAACTTTATAGATTTAATAAATTAAGGTATAATTATGTATGAAAGATATAGTGAGGTGTTTAAATGAAGGTTGTTAAGGGTGATTTGACTTCTATGAAGGCAAGTGCTGCACAGGTGTTTGAGACAGAAGTAGCTGATGCTAACAATATTATTAAGTCTTTAGATGAGTTTATAAGTCAAGTTGGTGCAGGAACAAAGCTAACTGGGGCAGCTTATGAGGTTATTAAAAGTCAGTTAGAAGAGTTTAAAGCTTTAATGGAAAATAGAATGACGATAGCTACTAATATGAAATCAGCAATTGATTCAGCTTTAAGTAGTATGGAAAGTTATATGGAAGAATATAGTGAACTTGATACTGATGAATTAGAAGAAATAGAGGCTAATATTAGTACTGCTGAAAGTAGTTTAAGTGGTGCTCAAAGTCGTCTTGATGATGCGGGATTGACTGCTGGAGAAAAAAGTGATATTCAAAGTACTATTAATTACTATACAAATCTATTAATAGAACTTAGAAGGAAGAAGGAAAAATTAGCTGGACTAGGGGCTGCTGATAGTTCAGCTTGGGCAGGTTTAGCTAATGTTTCTGGTGATTTATCAGCTTTGAGTATAGGTTCAAGTAGTGTATAGGTGGTGATATTATGATTAAAGATGTTCAAATAGGTGGAATATATTATCAGATCTATTATCCTGATGGAGTTGATCCTAATAATGTTAGCCCTGATACACAAGTTGCTATATATATGCATGGTGGTGGCTCTCAGTCTGCTGATTCAAAAGATGCTTTAAATTATTTAAGAAATGGTAATACTGATTCAATAATAATAATTCCTAATACTAATAATAGATTTGCTAGTGATTTTTATGGTAATGTTGTTAATATGTATGATAATTTTATTAGTGATAATGGTATTAATCAAAATAATTTAGTAATATCAGGATTTAGTAGTGGATATTATTCTACTTTTGGAATATTAGATGATTATTTAGAAAAACATCCAGATAGTGATGCAGCTTCTGTTTATTTAGTTGAAACGTATGTTCAAGGAACTGATCCTGGTCGATATAAATATAATTATGATGCTTATAAAAATAATGGAACAATGTTCTATTCATATACTGGTAGATATAAATATCCTAGTGAATATACTGATAATGAATATGCTTCACTTGGGTCTTCATATACAGAAACTTTAAATCCACTTACGGATAATGGTTGTAATGTTATAAATATATTGGAGGGAAGATCAGCAGGGCATCATGGAGCAGAACAAGTGTTTTTTCAAGATGGAGTTATTGATTTCTCTAAAGGTCGTATAACACTTTCTGGTGAAAAATACAGTTATCAAATAAGAAATCCTGAAACTGGTATATGGGAAGATGTTGATGTTGGAGAAATTGATACATTAGATAAGTTATGTGAACGTTTTGGAATAACTAATTTGGCAATGGTTACTACTGATCCATATCTTACAAATTTAAAGTATTTAGCTTCTTTAGGTTTAAATGATATGACTATTAGTAATGATTCAGATGTTTTGTTAAGTAATATAAGTAATATATATAGTACTATAAAAAGTACGACATTTGTTACAAATAATTATTCATGTGGGGCAGTATCAGCTAGTTCTACTAAAGTTCCAGCATCTATTCCAGAAGTTATAAATAGTTATTTTAGTTCTGTTTCTACTGCGTTGTGTTCTCTTGGAGTATTTTTAAAGAAATGTGAAGAAGCTAATACTTCAATGGAAGAAACAGAAAAAAGTATAGGTGAAGATGCAGATAATCTTAATGATGATAAGACAGTTACTTTAGGAGCTAGTCCTAGTACAGATACTAATGGTTCAGATAAAAGCGGTAGTGATCCAACTACTACACCAGCAGCTACAACTCCTGGTGGGGCTCCAACATATAATAAACCTACTGGTGGTTCTCCTAAATCAGGACAACCTAAAGGAGGAAGTTCTCCAAAAGCAGAACAACCTGCCACAGATACACCAAAAACAGATACTACTGATACAGTTTCTGATTGGAAGAGTGAATTCCCTGAGTATGATCAATTATACTCTACTGATGATAAAGTAGTATTTGATTATAATAATGAATATCGAGTAATAGTTCATAGAAATGGTGAGACGATTACTGGTATTGAATATTATTACAATTTTGGAAGTAGTGAAAATGCAATGAATTCATTACCAGGAATTGTAAATATGTATCAAAATAGTTCTATTGAAAATATTCTAATGAAAGATAAATATGTTAAAGTAATATTTAATGAAAATATGTATGGTAATTTAAGTGTTAGTCAATTTATAAATAAATATACAGGCTTAAAAGAATTAGTTAGAATGTAGAGGGTTAAAATGAATATAGAAAAAAGAGCAGATAATTTATCATATGAAAAAAAGAAAATTATTTCAGATTTAGATGATAAAATATATAATAATAAGAAAAAAATTAATAATTTAGTAAATATGCAAGATGAATTAATAGCACTTGATTTAAGTATAAATAAATGTATTGATTTGTTATCTGAAGCTGTTAAAGAAGAAAAAGGTAATGCATTATATGATGATGCTCAACAAACAAATAAGAAGAACTTTTATAAATCATTAGATATAATTGAAAAAAATGTTGATTCTCTTAAAAGAAAAATTAATGATTTAATGAGTGAGAAAGAAAAAGAATTAAAGAGACAAGATGATTCTGAAAAAGATAATTAAGATGTTAAAAATAACATTTAAAAAATATTTTAAGTGTTATTTTTTAATTTATTATAAAAAACGTTTGTATTATTACTTAATTTATGATATATTATTAATGGCTTTTCTTAGATTAGCACAAATATTGATTTATATATCTAGTGCTTATTTATAAATAAGTGGTATATAGAGAAGAGATATTTGGAAGAAAAAACAAAAGGAGGAAAAAAATATGTCAGTAGTAGCAATGAGTTATTTACTAGAAGGTGGAGTTCAATTTGGTCATCAGACTAAAAGATGGAATCCAAAAATGAAAGAGTATATTTACTCTACAAGAGATGATATTTATATCATGGACTTACAAAAAACACAAGATTCACTTGAAAGAGCATATAATGCTTTAAAGAAAATTGTAGAAGATGGTGGAAAGGTACTATATGTAGGTACTAAGAAACAAGCATCTGATGTTTGTATTGAAGAAGCAACTAGAACAGGTATGTATTATATGACTGAAAGATGGTTAGGTGGAACATTAACTAACTTCAGAACAATTAGAAAGAGAGTTTATCGTTTAGCAGAAATCGAAAAGATGGAAGAAGACGGAACTTTTGAAAAATTACCTAAAAAAGAAGTAATTGATTTAAAGAAAGAGTATGATAAGTTAAATAAGAACTTATGTGGTATTAGAGATATGGATAAATTACCACAAGCAGTTATTATTGTAGATTCAACTAAGGAATATAATGCTATTAGAGAAGCTAATAAGTTAGGTATTCCAGTATTTGGATTAATTGATACTAACTGTGATCCTGATAATATTGATTATGTAATACCAGGAAATGATGATGCTGTTAAATCAATTAAAGTAGTATTAGGTGCTTTAACAAATGCAATCGCTGAAGCTACTGGAAAAGAAGTAGTTGACTATGTAACTGAAGATGAATCTAAAAAACAAGTAAGAAACTTTGATAAAAATAATGACAGAACTGAAAAGAATAACGAAAAGAAATTTGACAAAAAAGTAAGAAAAGAAGTTAAAACTGAAACTGTTGTTGAAAAGCCAGAAGTAGCAGTTAATAATGAAACAAAGATTGACTTAACTATTCTAACAGTAAGTGAACTTCGTGAACTTGCTAAGAAGAAAGAAATTAAAGGTTATTCAAAATTAAAAAAAGATGAATTAATTGATGCTTTAAAATAAAAGAAGAGAGGAGCGTTTTATGATTAGTGCAAGTATGGTAAAAGAACTAAGAGAGACAACTGGTGCTGGAATGTTAGATTGCAAGAAAGCATTAGAAGAATCAAATGGTAATATGGAAGATGCAATTACTTGGTTAAGAGAAAAAGGTATTTCTAAAGCTGCTAAGAAATCTAGTAGAATAGCTGCTGAAGGTCTTGCTTTAGCTAAAGTAAAAGGCAATAAAGCTATAATTCTTGAATTAAATTCTGAAACTGATTTTGTTGCTAAAAATGAAGAGTTTAAGAATCTTATTAATATAATTGCTGATACTGTTTTAGATAGTGATGCTACAACTGTAGAAGAAGCTTCTAAATTAACAGTAGATGGTAAAACTATTGAAGAATTAATAGTTGAAAAAATATCTACTATTGGAGAAAAATTATCTTTTAGAAGATTTGAAGTAATTGAAAAGAAAGATAGTGAAGTATTTGGTACATATTCTCATATGGGTGGTAAAATAGTTGCTTTAACATTATTAAC
>OLHG01002258.1_pt1 | contig 10530 bp, 9 predicted proteins | sample 1605971 | NCBI WGS metagenome assembly OLHG01 (sample SAMN03283289) | human gut metagenome | biome: human-associated habitat; material: feces | host: Homo sapiens | place: Peru | collected 2012 | reverse complement strand
AAAACACCCAGAAAGATTACCACACGAAAAAGAAATAGCAAAACACCCAGAAAGATTACCACACGAAAAGGAAATAGAAAGAAAAAATATTAAAGTTAAAATAAGAAAAATAAGATAAAAGGAGAAATAAAATGAGAGAATATTTTGATGAATTAGAAAACGATAAAGAATTAGAAGAATTAATAGAAAGAAAAATCATAAAATATTTAAATAAAAAAGATGAATTAGAAGAACCAAAAAAAGAAAAACCAAAACCACATCACCATATACATCATTTAGAAGAAAAAAATAAAAAAGAATTGAAAGAAATTTTAGATATTAATAGAGATTTTGATGAATTATTAAATATTTTTGAAGACGAACCAACAGCAGAAGCAATAGTAAAAATAATGAAAGAAAGTCCTACTGAAATACAAGTAGTAGTTAAATTAATTATAGAATTATCTAGAAAAATAGATATGATTATAAATTAATTTTTAATGGTATTTATATGAATTTAGGAATAAGATTTTCTTCACCAGTATTTGATGAAATCGAAGGCAAAAGCATAAAAAAAATATTTGGAGAAGAATGTTCTAAAATATTCGAAACTATTGATAGTGCCCCATATGAAATATCTATAATTGTGTCATTGATTAATAAATTAGAAAAGAAAATAGAAAATTCTAAATAGTATGGATTTGAATACAACAATAGATGAAATAGGAATTCTAGAAACGAATAGTTTAATTGAAAAATATTTATCAAATGATAAAATGATAAAAAATCTATCTGTTCACATTCCAATATCTAATAGTATAGTAAGTGAAAAAATAGTAGATAAAGTTGTAAGTATATTACTTAATTCAGGAAAACGCAAGTTATTATTGTTATCAAATGAAGTAGCACTTTTTGAAAAATTAAGATTATATTCTGAATATTTTGATGATATATATGTTATTTTATCAAGAAATCTTGTTAGCGAACAAATCAATAACATTAAAAGAAATGTTCCAAATGGAATAGAAATAAAATATATTAATGAATTGGATTTTCCTAAAAATTTTAGACCAAGAGATTCAATTGTTATCGCTTTTGGTTATAAGAGTAATGATAAATGCTTAATACCTAAAAATACATATAGAATACTTGAAATATACAATGACTTTTTAGGTGAAAAATTATTTGTTTCTTGTTCTTTAAATGATATAAATTATAGATTAAAAAATTGGATTTCAGTAAATAGCAAAAAATATTTTACATCAATATTAATAGAAAGTAATAAATATGAAAAGATTAAATAATATTAGTGGTTACATTTTGGTAGCATTTATATATTCTATTAGTATAATAATTAGTTTAGTTACAAATGTTTCAATTGAAGTTGTAATGAAGAATTATCAATTTGATGTATTAATTATATTAATATTTATGGAATTTTTTACTAACCTTATATCCAGCACTGGAATAATGGAATTCTTGTCTTTGAAAATAGCAAAAAAATCTTTAGGAAACAAAAAAAGAATAATTGTACTTTTCGGATTGTTAATGTTTTTTATATCAGCATTTTTAAATAATATAACTGCTGTACTTATGATATTACCAATAGTATTTGTTATGTTAAAAACTATAGGAATTAATCAAAAATATTTAAATATATTTTTTGCTAGTTTGTTAGCATTATCAAATACAGGTGGTGCTGCTTCTCCAATCGGAGACTTTCCTGCAATAGTTATAATGAGTAGTGGAATAACAACTTTTCTTAATTATTTATTAAGAGCATTTCCTTTCTTTTTTATAACATCGTTGCTAATATTAATAAGGTGGAAAATAGTAGTTGAAAGCAATGATAAAACTATAGAACAAAATAAATTATCTTTAGATATTTTAACAAGTAAGTATAAAAACTTAGTAGTAAAAAAAGATGTTTTAATTTATTTAATAATAATTTTTATATTTATGTTTATAGGTTGGAGTTTCGTTCCAAGAAGAATCATTCCACCAGAAATAATTGCAGTTATTGGATATGTCCTAGCAAGTGTAGTATGTGCTTTTAAAAAAGTAAAAATAGTTCAAACGATTGACTTTAAACCAATTCTATTGATAAGTGGTTTCTTGTTCTTAGCGGGAATTATTTCTGAAACTGGATTTTTAACTGATGTAGCAACTATTTTACAAAATAATATTACTAATCCTAAAATATTATTAATTGTTATTATGTTTATTACCTCAATAATGTCAGGATTGTTTGGCGCAGGACCAGCCGCTAGTGCTATGATGCCGGTAGTTGTTAATTTATGTAATACAATTTTTATTAATCAATCAAGTTGGGTTGCAGTTGCTTATGCCGCATCGATTTGTGCTGGTAGTTCATTATTTATGTGGTCTGCTACTGCTGGTTTTGTATTATCTAAGAAAATTAATGATGAAAACTTATTTGATGAAAATAAAAATATACTAAAATGGAATATTTCTAATTATTTGAAATATGGAATTCAAAATTATATAATTCAAATAATTTTTGCAATAATAGTTATGTATTTTATAATATAATGTCTAAGATTAACTCTAATAAGTTTTTTCTTTTTTATGTTTTCTTTGTTATAAAATGATTAATATTATTTTTGTACTAAAATAATTACATTTAGGAAATTAACTAGTTTAATTTCTTTTTTTATATGTTATAATTAATTAAAGTGAAGTGATAAAATGTTTAAAGATAATAGCGTATTAATTATTCCTAGTAACATTAAAAATGATGTTATAGAAAATATTAGAAAAGATAATAATTTACTTAACATTAGTTTTATTACCAGGGAAGATTTTATTAAAAAAGTTACCTTTGACTATACTAACGAAGCAATATATTATTTAATTAATAAATATAATATTAAATATGAAGTTGCCCTTGTTTATTTAAATAATATCTATTATGTCGAAGATAAAAAATATAATTCCACTAAATTAAATAAACTAGTTAGTATAAAAAAAGATTTAATAGAAAATAATCTATTAATATATGATAAAGTTTATGTTAATTATTTACAAAATAAAAATATATATGTATATGGATTTGATTATGTTGATAAATATTTCCTTAACATAATAAATAACTTTTCCAATGTTTCAGTGATAAAAAAAGAATATAAAAAATATAATATAGAAAAGATATATTCCTTTAGTGATAAAGAACAAGAAATAGAGTATGTTGCCAATAATATATGTAATTTAATAAATAATAACATTAATATTAACGATATTAAGTTAGTATTAGATAATTCCTATTATAATGATGTTGACAGAATATTTAAATTATATAATATTCCTATTAATTTATATAAAACTAGTATTTATAATACATATCTAGGTAATTATTTCATTAATAATTTAGATAGTAATATTAATGACTTATTACTAAAAATAAAAGAAGTTAATGTTGATATTCATAATATTATTGTTAATATCCTAAACAAATATACTTGGTGTGATAATTATAATAGCATTTTAGAAATGTTAACATACGACTTTAAAAATACTTTCATTAATAATAATCTGGTTAATAGTATTGATGTCATTAATCTAAAAAATAATATAATCAAAGATAATGAATACATATTTGTATTAGGTTTTAACCAAGGAATTATGCCAAATATTTATAAAGATGAAGACTATATTACTGATAATATTAAGAATGAAGTTTTGATTGAAACCACAAAAGATAAAAATATTATTTTAAGAGAAAATACCCTTAATAATTTATTTAATATTAAAAATCTTCTTATTAGTTATGTTGATGATGAAAGTAATAATTTATATATATCTAATTTATATGATTATCTTAATTGCTTAATAGAAAAAGAAAGTATTAGTAATTATAACTATTCAAATAAAAACAATAAAATTAAATTAACTAGTATGTTAGATGATTTAAATAAATATGGTATCATTAATGAAGACCTAGGACTTTTATATAATAATTATGATGTTAACTATAAAAGTTTTGATAATAGATATACTAAAATTAATAAAGATAACTTATATCAATTTATAAATAATAAACTACTCCTTTCTTATAGTAGTCTAGATAATTATAATAAATGTTCTTTTAGATATTACTTATCTAACATCTTAAATATAAGTTTATACGAAGATGAATTTATGGCAAATATTGGTAGTATATTTCACGATGTTTTATCTCATATTTCAGATGATGACTTTGATATAGATATTTGTTATAACCAAAGTATCCAAAAAATAGGTAGAGAATTTAATAATAAAGAAAAGTTTTTCTTGGATAAACTAAAAAATGAACTAGTATTTATTATTAAAACCATAAAAAAACAACTTAGTTATAGTAACCTAGATAAACACTTATACGAAGAAAAAATATATACTAATATCTCTGGTAATATAACAGTTAATTTTATGGGAATAGTTGATAAAATCTTATATAAAGAATATCCTGATAAAGTAATCGTAGCAATAATAGATTATAAAACAGGGAACCCTAATATTAATTTAAATAATATAGTATATGGACTTGATATGCAATTACCAATATATCTATATTTAGTTAAGAATAGCAATAAATTAAAAAATGTTAAAATTGCAGGATTTTATCTCCAAAAAATACTTAATAACGAAATTAACAAAGATAATAAACATAGTTACTTAAAACTAAAAGAAGATAATCTAAAATTAGCAGGTTACTCAAATAGTGATACTAATATCTTAAGAGAATTTGATGATAGTTATGAAGACAGTCAAGTTGTTAAATCTTTAAAAGTTACTAGTAAAGGATTTGCTAATTATTCAAAAGTTCTTGATGACGATAAAATCGAAGAAATTAATAAAATTATTGATAACAAAATAAAAGAAAATGCTAATGATATATTAGAATGTAAGTTTGATATTAATCCCAAAAGACAAAAAAATGAACTTATTGGTTGCAAATATTGCAAGTTTATGGATATATGTTTTAGAAAAGAAGAGGATATTATAGATATTCCTGTTGTAAATATAGAAGACAAAGGTGATAAAGATGAATAAAATAGAATTATATAATGATAAATTAAAAAATAGTCGTATTGCTATTATTGGTATGGGAGTTAGTAATATTCCTTTAGTAGATTATTTATATGATTTATCTTGTGATGTTACTATTTTTAATAATAAAGAATTAGATAGTAATATTAAAAAGAAATTAGATAATTATAAATTTAAATATTTTACTGGTGAATCTTATTTAGATAATTTAGTAGGATTTGATATTATTTTCAGAAGTCCTTCTTGTTTACCTACCAAAAGTGAATTAGTAAAAGCAAAAGAAAATGGTAGTATAATTACTTCAGAAGTTATGGAAGTTTTAAAATTAACTCCAAGTTTAACAATAGGTATTACTGGTAGTGATGGAAAAACAACAACTACAACCTTAATTAATGAAATATTGAAATCTAATGGATATAATACCTTTCTTGGTGGTAATATAGGCACACCTTTATTTACCAAAATTAAAGATATGAAGAAAGAAGATATCGTTATTCTAGAATTATCTAGTTTTCAACTTATGGATATGAATGTTAGTCCTAATATTGCAGTTGTTACTAATATTGCTGAAAATCATTTAGACATTCATAAAGACTTTAACGAGTATATAGATGCTAAAAAAAATATCTTTAAATATCAAGATAATAATTCTATATTAGTTGTTAATGCAGATAATGACATTGTTAATAAATTTGTTTCAAAAGGAGAAACTAGATATTTTTCAAGAAGTAAAAAAACAAATTATTTTTACACAGATGGAGTAGATATATTCTATAAAGATAAAAAAATATTAAATAAATATGATATAAAATTAAGAGGAATTCATAATTTAGAAAATATCTGTAGTGCATTAACTGCAATAATAGATTTAATTGATTTAGATAAAAGCATCTCTGCAATAAAAGAATTTAATGGAGTAGAGCATAGACTAGAATTTGTTAGAGAAATAGATGGAGTTAAATGGTATAACGATTCAGTTAGTAGTTCACCAACTCGTACAATTGCTGGACTTAATTCATATGATGAAGATATCGTTTTAATAGCAGGAGGTTATGACAAACATCTAGATTACACACCACTTGCTAAACCTATTTTAGATAAAGTTAGTAAATTAATATTACTTGGAGACACTAAAGAAAAAATATATAATGCAGTTACTAATCTAAATAAAGAAATAGGTAAAGATATAGAAATATATAAGTGTGATAGTTTAGAAGAAGTTGTTAATACCGCTAAAAAAGTCTCTAAAAGTGGGGAAGTAGTTTTATTTAGTCCCGCTTCAGCAAGTTTCGATATGTTTAAGAATTTTGCTGATAGAGGTATTAAATTTAAAGATTTAGTTATGAAGTTATAAGAAAAGAGTCACCAAAAAAGTAACTCTTTATTTTTTATTTTATAGTAAATTCATTATCATTTACATCAATTGTTATAATAGAATTTGGATGAATATTTTCCTTAATTATATTATTTGCTATTAAAGTTTCAATATTTCTTTGAATATATCTTTTTATTGGTCTAGCACCATAATTAATATCATAAGCGTTATCTATTATATAATTAATAGCATTATCAGTAATATTTACTTTAATATTAGATAATCTAGTTTCTATTTCCTTAATTGATTTAATTACTATTTCCTTTATTATATCTTTAGTTAAGAAATTAAATGTAATTATTTCATCAACCCTATTAATAAATTCAGGTTTAAAGTAATGCTTTAACTCATCAGTTACTTTATCTTTTTGACCTTCCAAAATTAAATCACTACCAATATTTGATGTCATAATAATAATAGTATTTTTAAAATCAATTAATTTACCGTGATTATCAGTTATTCTTCCATCATCTAGTATTTGAAGTAGAATGTTAAGTACATCCTTATGTGCTTTTTCTATTTCATCAAATAAGATTATTGAATAAGGATTTCTTCTTACTTTTTCAGTTAATTGTCCTGCTTCATCATAACCAACATATCCTGGAGGAGAACCTATCAATTTAGCAACTGAATGACTTTCCATATATTCACTCATATCAAATCTTATCATATGTTTTTCATCATCAAATAGTTCAAATGCTAATGTTTTGGCAATTTCCGTTTTACCTACACCAGTTGGACCAAGAAAGATAAATGAACCTATAGGTTTAGTTGGGTCTTTAATACCACTTCTTGCTCTTATTATTGCTTCAGTTACTAATTTAATTGCTTGGTCTTGTCCCTTTACTCTTTTTTTCATATTTTCTTCAAGATTTAATAACTTATCTCTTTCAGAACCTACTAATTTAGAAATAGGAATATTAGTCCATTTAGATATTATCTTGGCAATATCTTCTTCATCAACAGTATCTGATAAAATATCTGACTTGTTATCTAGTTGTAATAAACTAAGTTCTTTTTCAAGATTAGGAATAATACCATGAGCATATTTAGCAGCATTTTCCAAATCATAATTATTTTCATAAGTAGATAACTTAAATCTTGCCTTATCTAATTCTTCTTTCTTTTCCTTAATTTTAGTATTAATATTCTTTTCATTTTCCCATTTAATTCTTAAAGCATTTTCTTCTTCCCTTAATTTTACTAGTTCAGTATTTATAGTATTTAATCTATTAACACTAATTTCATCTTTTTCTTTTTTTAATGCTTCTTTTTCTATTTCTAGTTGCATAATATTTCTAGTTAAAGTATCTAGTTTAATAGGAACTGATTCCATTTGTACCTTAATTGTAGCACACGCTTCATCAATTAAATCTATTGCTTTATCAGGTAAAAATCTATCTGTTATATATCTATCAGATAAAGTTGCTGCCGCAATTAACGCTCTATCTTTAATACTTACTCCGTGATACAATTCAAATTTATTTTTTAATCCCCTTAAAATGGTTATTGTATCAGTAACTGTTGGGGCATTAACTATTACTTTTTGAAATCTTCTTTCTAGTGCTGAATCCTTTTCAATATATTTCCTATATTCATTTAAAGTAGTAGCACCAATACAATGAATTTCACTTCTTGCAAGTGCAGGTTTTAAAATATTACCAACATCCATTGCGCCTTCGGCATTATTACCTACAATCATATGAATTTCATCAATAAACATAATGATATTACCTTCAGATTTTTTAACTTCATCAATTACTTTTTTTAATCTTTCTTCGAATTCACCACGATATTTAGCACCAGCGACTAATGCCGCTAGGTCTAACTCCCAAATAGTTTTATCTTTAAGATTATTAGGAACATCTCCTGCAACAATTCTTTGTGCTAATCCCTCAACTATGGCAGTTTTACCAACTCCTGCTTCACCAATTAGAACAGGGTTATTTTTAGTTTTTCTTGATAATATCCTAGTAATACTTCTGATTTCTTCATCTCTCCCTATAACAGGGTCTGTTTTTCCATCTTTGGCATTTTTAGTTATATCCCTACCATATTTTTCTAAAACATTTTCATTTTCTAAATTTTCCATATTCATTTTTATCACTCCTTTCATAATACATATATAATTATATCATGCCACAGACTATGTCCGCAACCTAAAAATTAAAAATAATCAAGAAAAACTTCTTGACTATTTTTATACAAATCACTTTTCAAACTTTTGCTAAAATAGTATAATAACTATCAAAAAAACGAATTCGGAAGCTACGTCTATTATTAATAGATTTCCTTCCAGAGCAGTGACGTTGTTTAGAAGTGATTTGCAATGAATATTATAGAAAAATATAGCGAAAAAATCATGGGTATTTTAACAGGTTTTGATAGAATTATCATAAATGGTTACTCTAGACAGTTAAATAACTGCCGTCAGTTTTTATATTACCTGATTCAAAATAACTGCAATTTAGTTGATTTTAATAAGCATGCTGAAGAACATGCTAATTCTTTATACACTAATATTGAAAAACTTGTTATCTTTGATTGCATTATGAAATAAATATCATAGATTTCTGATAAGCAACTATTTTTTTATACCATAAATAGTGTTAGTGATTTTCTTCACCTAACTATTTATTATAGAACCATTAAATATGAATGAATAAGCAGTTACATGTTGATTGCTTATTTTTTACGCACTAATTAACTACACATTATGCTTTCTTTATCATAAATTAAAATATATAAAAAAATATATTTTAGTGGTTGATATTAAAAGAAAGGAGAGATATTCGTGCATAATAATTGTAATTGTAATAATGATTACGAAAAAATAAGAAAAAGAATTCAAGAAGAACAAAATAAATATAGATTTTGCTATGTGCAAGGACCAAAAGGAGATAAAGGGGATAGAGGTGATATTGGTCCACAGGGAGAAAGAGGGTTACCAGGACCGGCAAGCATTGAGGTTGGTTTTACAGAGACTGTAGAATCATTTGAAGATGCTAAGGTAGAAAATATTGGAACAAACGAAGATGTAATTTTGCATTTTAAAATACCTAAAGGAATACAGGGAATAGAAGGAAAAATTGGACCACAAGGAATTCAGGGACCAAAAGGAGATAAAGGAGATGTTGGTCCTCAAGGAATTAAAGGAGAAAAAGGCGATCCAGGACCATCAACTATTCAAATTGGGAACGTAAAAACAATAGAACCAAATGAAGAAGCAGAAGTAATAAATACTGGAACACCAGTAGATGTAGTTTTGGATTTTAAAATACCGAGGGGTGAAAAAGGTGAACAAGGTGATATTGGACCAAGAGGAATGCCAGGGGAAATAGGAAGAACAGAGCATATCACTATAGATGAAACAGAAACTTTAGAAGCTGGAGAGTCAGCTACTGTTATGGATACTTTTGAAAACTGGGTGCATCATTTGGCATTTTTTATTCCAAAGGGAGATAAAGGAGATGTTGGAGAAAGAGGTCCACAAGGTCCTGCTGGTCCTCCAGGAACATCTTTTACATCTTCTTATGGAATTAGATATTCAATGACTGACACTCAAATAAATTTACCTCAAGCAACAGATACAATAATTCCCTTACCAGAAAAAGGTACGGCATTTCTTACAGAATATCCAGATGATAATTCTATTAAAATAAAAGAAAGTGGTGTTTATTTAGTTTCATATTTGCTATGCGGTGCAACCAATGAAGAGTGCTCTATAACTATGTCTGTTAGAGCAAATAATATTTTACAACCAGCAACGAGTGCAACGAGTGAATTTAGTGCTCAAATAATTAATAGTATAAGTGGTTCAACTATTTGTTCTTTACAGCCAAATGATCTTATAACACTAAACGTTAAGACATCAAAAACCGTTAATATGAGATTTAATGGAAGCACTAATGCAATGCTAAGTGTTACAAAAATACATTAAGAATAGGAAAACTATTCTTTTTTCTTTAAACTGTATGAATTAATTATTACATTTTTTGTTTTTATCATAAATTATTACAAAGGAGGGTGATAATATTCAAGTAATAGATAATAATACAGTTATTGTAATGACGAGTGATGAATTAAAACAAGCAGTAAGTGAAGATAATGATTATAACTATATTTATTTA
>OLHG01002252.1_pt1 | contig 10548 bp, 10 predicted proteins | sample 1605971 | NCBI WGS metagenome assembly OLHG01 (sample SAMN03283289) | human gut metagenome | biome: human-associated habitat; material: feces | host: Homo sapiens | place: Peru | collected 2012 | reverse complement strand
TAGAAGCTGAATTAAATAATCAGACAGAATTAAAGAATTTTGAAAAGCTTATTGGATCTAATGAAAGCATGTATCAGATTGTAGAGAAGATTAAGGCAACAGTATCTTACCCTCCAGTAGGATTACCTATGTTGTTTTATGGACCAACTGGCACGGGTAAATCATTTATGGCTAAACTTACGTATGAATATTGTGTAGACACAGGCTTAATTGATGCATCTAAGAATTTTGTACAGGTGAACTGTTCAGAGTATGCCAATAACCCAGAGCTACTCACAGCAAATCTGTTTGGCTATAAAAAAGGTGCTTTTACAGGTGCAGAAAGTGATAACTTAGGTTTATTACATTTTGCGGATGGTGGAGTATTATTCTTAGACGAAGTGCATTGTTTAAATGCTGAATGTCAGGAAAAATTATTCCTTTATATGGACCAGGGAATCTATCACTTAGTAGGTGATAATAATAAGTGGTATAAATCTAAATGTAGAATTATATTTGCGACAACAGAAGTGCCACAAAAAGCATTATTAAAAACATTCCTCAGACGTATTCCAGTTATTCTTACAATTCCATCTCTTGCACAAAGAGGAGAAAATGAAAAGCTAGAACTCATGTATAGCTTTTTGAAGAACGAAGAGAAGCGTGTTGGTAAAACAATTCTTATTTCATCTAACGTTTATGAGTTGTTACTGAATCACACATTTGTAGGTAATATTGGTGAACTGACTAATACTATTCAGGCAAGCTGTGTGAGTGCATTATATAAAAGTAATTCAGATACGTTAGAAATACATGCTTATGATTTACCTGATAGTATCAGGAACAGTATAGATGTTTCCTCTATGATTATGAAGAAGCATAAGCTTGTATCTCTTAATACACTTCTTCCTGTATCAGATCAGGGGATCATTAAAGATTTTTATCAATCATTAATTAATCTTAAAAGAGATCAGTCATTTGCAGTAAATGCACAGAATACTGTAGATAGATATTTTGAGAAGCTTATATTTAATGATAATCGTGCAGATTCAATTGATTATCTTACAAACTATCTCGAAAAGATATTTAATAATATCACTGAACATTACGGCTTTAGGACTTCACATAATGAGTTGATTGCACTTGCGACATATGTCTCAGAATTCTCTAAGAATACATATCTCACAAATAACTGGATCAATGAGAATTATGATGAAGTAAAAAACTTGAAGAAATATCTAAAACTTGAATTTCATCGTGAATATGAAATAGGACAGGAAGTTTCTCATTACTTAAAGAATAATATGAACCAGGATATTGATGAGTTTGTAGAATGTATTATCTGTATTTGTATGATTAAGTATTTTGCACATTCTGGTGAAGATCTCACAATTGCGGTTATTATTGCGCATGGTTATTCAACTGCAAGTTCTATTGCGGAAGCAGCCAATAGAATGTTGAATAGTTATATATTTGATGCGATTGATATGCCATTAGATGTGGATGTACAAACTATTACAAGAAAGATTAATGATTACATTGCACATGTTGGTAATATCTCAAAACTTTATTTATTAGTTGATATGGGTTCTCTTGAAGAAATATATCAGGGATTAGATACAAGTAATGCAGATATTGCCTTAGTAAACAATATTAATACTAAATGTGCGTTAGAAATAGGACAGGGAATTAAACTCAATAAAACAGTGACTGAAGTAATTGATTCTATTCTTAAGGAAAACATCTATAAAACGCATATAGAACTTAAGAAAAAGAAAGACCCTATTGTAATCTGTTCTTGTGCATCAGGAGTTGGTACAGCGAATAAGATCAAAGAAATCTTATTCAATTCTTTACCTGAAGATTCTAATTTAAAGATTATTACTTATGATTATCCTGCTTTAATACGTAAACAGGTCTATGATCAGTTAATGAATGATTATGAGGTTGTATGTGTCATTGGAACACTTGATCCAAATATTGAATCTATGAAATATATAGGTATACAGGAATTGATTATTAATGAGGGTCAGAATGCGATAGAAGTATATTTTGGAAAGTATATGACTCAAGCTCAGATGGAGGTATTCGAAAAGAATATCTTACGTAATTTCACATTATCCAATGTTATGAATAACTTAACTATATTAAATCCAGATAAACTACTAGAACATGTAGCGAAAGCAATTGATCATCTACAGAATATCTTACATAAGAGATTTAAGAATAGAACATGCTTTGGATTATATGTTCATATCTGTTGTCTTGTAGAAAGATTAGTTACAAGACAAGCTATTTCAAACTTTACTGATCAAGACTTTAAAGAAAAGCATCAAGAGTTTATAGATCAAGTAAATATCTCAATGAAAGAAGTTAAGACATACTACAACGTTGAGATTCCAGACGAAGAAATAGAATATATATACAACTATATTATTAATGATTAGTGTGCTATTAATTGGCACACTTTTTGCTTGTTTAAAAGTGGAAGTTAGTTATGCAGATTAAGCGTAGTTAATTTATAAACTGGCACAAAGCTTGCTTGAGTATAAGTGGAAGTTAGTTGTACAGATTAAGCGTAAAGATTTATAAACTGGCACGAAGCTTGCTTGAGTATAAGTGGAAGTTAGTTGCACAGATTAAGCGTAAAGATCTATAAACTGGCACAAAGCTTGCTTGAGTATAAGTGGAAGTTAGTTCTACAGATTGAACGTAATTGATCTACAAACTGGCACGAAGCTTGCTTGGGTATAAGTGGAAGTTAGTTCTACGAATTAAGCGTAAAGATCTACAAATCAGCTCAAAGCTTGCATGAACTAAAACGAAAAGAAAGGAGTGCAGAGAATATGGCAAAAATCATACTTGCATCACACGGAGGATTATCTAAAGGGATGAAAGATTCAGTTTCTATGATTGTTGGAGATTTAGCTAAGGATATAGAAACATATAGCTTGCTTCCTGGACAAAATCCTGAAGACTTTTATCAAGAAGTTTTGAAAGAAGCAAAAGAGAGTGATGAACAAATCTTAATCTTGTGTGATATCAAAGGTGGAAGTGTTCACACAGCTTTATCTAAACTTGCAGTATTAGATAATGTAATGGTCTTCTCAGGAATGAACATGGGATTAGTATTAGATGCAGTAATGAAAGGCTTGAACGGAAAACTTGAATTAGCAGAAGCGAACGATTTAATCGAAGCAGCTAAAGATGGAATGACTGTTATGAATGGAATAACAAGCGAAGATGATGAAGATTTCTAATAGGAGGAGAAGAAAATGATTAAATTATTAAGAGTGGATCACAGATTGTTACATGGTCAAGTTGCTTTTTCTTGGAAAAATGCAGTTGAAGCAGATTGTATCTTAATTGCATGCGATGCAGTTATGAAAGATGATTTAAGAAAAACTTCAATCAAGATGGCAAAACCAAGTGGTGTTAAATTAGTTATCAAAAGTATGGATGATGCAGTAAAAGCAATCAACAGTGGTGTTACAGACAAATATAAATTATTAACTGTAGTTGAATCTATTAAGGATGCTGAAAGATTGTGTAAAGAATGCAACATCAAAAAGTTAAATCTTGGTGGTACTAAGGCAACTGCTGAAACTCGTAATATTTCAAAAGCAATGAATATTACACCAGCAGAAGAAACAATTTTAAAAGGATTATGTGAATCAGGCGTGGATGTAACAATTCAGATGGTTCCAGAAGATAATCCAGTAAATGTAGAAAAAGTTTTATAGGAGGAGAAATATGTTACTACAAGCAATTTTACTTGGCTTGGTAGCAATGCTTGGAAATGCTGAGTATTTGTTCGGTACAAGTTTGTTGTCAAGACCATTGGTTATGGGTACTTTAACAGGTATTGTACTTGGTGATGTACAAACAGGTGTTACTTTAGGTGCAACATTAGAATTAGCATTTATGGGAGCTTTCTCAATCGGTGCTAGTATTCCACCTGAAATGATTTCAGGAACTGTATTAGGAACAGCTTTCACAATTACAACAGGAGCTGGACCAGAAACTGCATTGACTGTAGGTTTACCAGTTGCTTCATTAGTATTAATTGCAAAGAACGTTGGAATGGTATTCATCTTACCTCCATTTGTTCATAAAGCAGATAAATATGCAGCTGAAGGAAATATGGCTGGAGTTGCTAGAATGCACTTATTAGGTGGATTCTTCGGTGTTAACTTAATTATCGGTGTGATTGTAGGATGTGGTTACTATGCTGGTGGACCAGCTGTACAGGCTTTATTAAATGTCATTCCTAAATGGATTTCAAATGGTTTACAGATCACAATGGGATTATTACCTGCAATTGGGTTCGGTTTATTATTAATGATGATTATGGACAAAGAAGTTGCATGTTTCTTCTTCTTAGGATTCGCATTAAGCGTATACTTAAAGATTCCAGTAACAGCAATCGCAATTTTTGGAGTTATCATTGCTATCGTATTAACTCAGTTACGTAGTAATTCAGCTCAAACAGCAACAGAAGGAGGAGTAGATGAAGATGACGACTTCTAATAAATTAACTAAAAAAGAGTTAAATCAAGTATTCTGGCGTTCATTCGGTTTGGAATGGTCTTGGAACTATGAAAGACAGATGAATATGTCATACTGCTATAGTATGTTACCAGTTATCAAAAAGTTATATCCAAATAAAGAAGATCAAGTTGCAGCTATGAAGCGTCACTTGGAATTCTTCAACACAACTCCACAATTGGCAACATTAATCTTAGGTATTAGTGCTGCTATGGAAGAAAGTAACGCAAATGATCCTGAATTTGATACAGAAAGTATCAACAATGTAAAGGTTTCATTAATGGGACCTTTAGCAGGTATTGGTGATTCATTCATCTGGGGAACATTACGTATTATCGCTACTGGTGTTGGTTTATCTCTCGCAAATCAAGGAAATATCTTAGGACCTATCTTATTCTTATTGATCTTCAATATTCCTGCTCAAGGATTACGTTATTACTTAATGAATGCTGGTTATAAATTAGGTAGTGGATTCTTGGCTAAGATCCAGGAAAATGGATTGATGTCAAAACTTACTTATGCAGCAAGCGTTTTAGGATTGATGGTTGTTGGTGGTATGACTGCTGAAAACGTATCAATCAGTTTCCCATTGAAGTTTGGTTCTGGTAATGAAGCAACTACATTGAATTCTGTATTCAATAATATCATGCCTGGTTTAATGCCATTATTATTCACATTACTAGTTTACTACTTATTGAAAAAGAAAAATGTTAAGACAACTACATTATTGTTAATCTGCGTTGTGATCGGATTAGTCGGAGCATTCTTTGGTATTTTAGGTTGTTAATAAATTTTTTAAAAAAAACGGAGGAAAAGAAAATGGAAATGATTAAATTTAATGAACAGGAAAAAATCGATAGCGTAAATGGCGCATTAGCTTTACGCCCTCAGATCAACGAAATCGTTGATGAAATCTGCGAACATGGATATTCAAACATCTGCTGGTTAGGTGTTGGTGGTACTTGGGCAAGTGCTATGCAGGCTACAGTACACATGAAAGAGATGAGTGCTATTGAAACTTGGGCAGAAAATGCTGCTGAATACTTAACTACAGGAAACAAACGTATTACTAAAGATACAGTTGTTATTATCTCATCTGTATCTGGAAACACTAAAGAAGTAGTTGATGCTATCAAAAAAATTAAAAATGAAGTTGGTGCTACAGTTATCTCATTTGTTGATGCTAAAGAAGCTATCTTATTAGACTTAGGAGACTACAAGATCTCTTACCCAATGAACGAACAGTTAAAGTTCTTCATGGTTGCTGACCGTTTCATGTTCAACAATGGTGAATTCGAAGACTACGATGATATGTATGCTGAATTTGATAAATACTTAGCAGAAGATTTAGTAGAAGTTGAAAAGAAAGCTGAACCATTCGCTATTGAATTCGCTAAAAAACACTGGAATGATGAAATGCACTATTTTGTAGGTGCTGGAAACCAGTGGGGTGCTACTTACTCATATGCAATGTGCTATTGGGAAGAACAGTTATGGTTAAAAACTAAATCAATCACATCAAATGAATTCTTCCATGGTATGTTTGAAATCGTAACTAAAGAAACTCCAGTTACAATCTATATTGGTGAAGATGCTCAGCGTCCATTATCTGAACGTGTAGCTAACTTTATTCCAAGAATTTGTGCAAACTACACAATCATTGACACTAAAGATTACGAATTAAAGGGAATTAGTGAAAAATATCGTAAACACTTATCTCACCATGTAATGCATGCTGTAAACAACAGAATTGACGTTCACATGGAAATCGAAACTCGTCACCCAATGGAAATCCGTCGTTATTACAGAAGATTAGAATACTAAAATATAAAAGGTGGAACCATTCCACCTTTTATATGTTGTTTAGGGAGGTACATATGGAAAAATTAACAATGCTTGATTATGTTAAAGAAACACCGGGCGTATTAAGAACAAATATTGAACAATACACTACATTGGTTGATCCATTGATGAAGGAAGTGCAACAAAAAGAAATCAAACGTATTTTACTTGTTGCTTCTGGATCAAGTCATAATGCTTGCTATTGTGCTAGAAGTTTTGTGGAAAAAGTAAGTGGTTTAGAAGTTAGAATCATTACTCCATATACATTTACGTACTATGAAAATGATATTAAAGAGAACGACTTAGTTTTAGTGGTTACACAGAGTGGTTTAAGTACAAATGCAATCGAAGCATTAAAAATCATTAAGAAAAAAGAATGTAAAGCTATTTGTTTAACAGGAAATAAAAACAGCGATGTAAAAGATGTTGCGGATGTTGTAATTGAATACGGTGTGGGCGAAGAATTAGTTGGCTATGTCACAAAAGGTGTTTCTTCACTTGCGCTATTCTTAGATTTATTCGCAATTGCATATTCTGGAAAGACTGAATATTTGGATGAATTAAAGAAAGCAGCTGATTTAAATGAAGAAATGATTGATCAGGCTACAAACTTTATTCAGCGACATTATAAGAATTTCACATCTATGTCCTGGGTTTACAGTTGTGGAGCAGGTGCCAATTATGGAACAGCACTTGAAAGTGCATTAAAAATGGGTGAAACCATTCATATTCCAAGTTGCTGCTATGAAATTGAAGAGTATATTCATGGACCAAACCTTCAATTAACACCACAATATAATGTGATTTTCTTTGATGGAAACGATGATGCAAGTCATCGTGTAGAACAAGTATATAAGGCTACGCGAAAAGTCAGCAATCGAGCTTATTTAATTTCAAACAATCCTCAATTATCAAGTGATGATCATGTTTTAAGTTTGAGTGATACTGTTTCAAGTGAATTATGTCCACTTGTATATCTACCATTTGTACAATTATTAAGCTTTATTGTTTCAAATGACTTACACTCTATTTATCAACATCCATTATTAAAAGAATTTAAGGCTATTGCTGCTGCAAAAACGGAGAATTTTGTGAATTATGATGGAGACGATTAAAACTGTTATTTTTGATATGGATGGTGTGATCTTTGATAGTGAAACCATGTATATAAATGATTTGATAAGATTTTTTAAACAGCATGATATAGAAATACAAGTAAGTGATTGTATTCCTCTCATTGGTATTGATAGTAAATTATATTATGAACAAGCATATAGAATGTGGAATGAAAAAACTGATTTCATGACATTTAAAAATATGCTTCAAGAATATTTTCGTTCATTTGATTGTGATTATAAAGCGGTAGTTAGACCTCAGATCTATCCTGTTTTAGAACACTTAAGTAAACATTATAAAATAGCGTTAGCGTCCTCTTCTAGTTTATATAGTATTAATAATGCGTTGGATCAGGCTGGTTTAAAAAAGTATTTTTCACTTATAGTAAGTGGTGAACAATTCAAAGAAAGTAAACCAAATCCAGAAATATATTTACATACAATAAAAAAATTGAATGTGAATAAGGATGAAGCTATTATTATTGAGGATTCACCTAAAGGAATATTAGCTGCAAATAGAGCTGGTATTAAGGTGTTGGCTTTAAAAGATGATAAGTTTGGCTTAGATCAGAGTCAGGCAGATATAATTATTAATGAATTAAATGATATTATAAAGTTGATTGAGAAAGGGGCATAAAAGTATGAATGCTATGTTAATTGTCGCTATAGTGATTGCTATTATTGGTACTATTCCAGTAATCATCAGAAAGAAACTCCTAAAAAATTATCTAACATTACTCCATAACAATGATATTAAGGCAATAAAAGACTTAATGGCAACTAAACTAGCTAAGATATGTATTCCTCCATTTAATAGGGAATATTTACTTTTAAATGCTTATCTAAAACTAAATGATGATAAACAAATAGATACTCAAGTAAACAATATAATGGATCATGTTCCTATGAATTCTAAGCAGAAGTCTGCTCTTGCAAAATCAGTATTCTATATATATGTAGATAAGAAGAATGCATCTATGATTGATCGTTTGTTAGAAATGGTTAGCACGACAAATGATCATGCCCTATATAGACAGATGGATATGGTTAATGATACTTTGATTAGTGGTGGAATTAAGTATTATGATGAATTAAAATCTGATCTAGAAGATGTAGAATATACTAAAAACAATGAAGATACTCCCTATCTTGAATTCTTATTATCAGTTATCTACAAGAATATGGGTAATGAATCAAAAAGCAAGGAATATAAGAATAAAGCCTTAGAAGACAGTAAAGGAACTGTATATGAATCTTTAATTAAATCCCAAAATTAATAGGATGATTGAAAGATTCCTTACCGTAAAGACAGCCTAATAGGTTGTCTTTTATATTTACCAGAATATTTCTATCACATCAACATAATTATGCTATAATTGTGTTGATGAAAGGAGTGAGATATTATGCCACTAATTCTACCTATTAAGGAATTAAGAAATACAAATGATATCTCTAATATTGCACACAAACATCATGAACCTATTTTTATTACAAAAAATGGCTATAGTGACCTGGTTGTGATGAGCAGTGAATTATACGACGAGTTTGCTAGAATAAATCGTATAGACAAAGCAATCTTTGAATCTGAACAAGAACTGTTGGATGGTGCTGAAGCAGTTGATGCAAAAAAAGTATTCGATGATTTGGAGAAAAAGCATTTTGGATAAGTATCAAGTAAAAATCAATCCCAAAGCAATTTGTGAATTAGATCATATTTATAACTATATTGCAATTGAAAAATCACCTCATGCAACCACCAGTTGACATATTTTCAGCCTGAATTGGTAGAACGAAACTACCATAATTGGTATATTTGGTATGTAAGGAGGAGAAGAATATGATTCTCGCTGATAAGATTATAGAAGAAAGAAAAAAGAATGGCTGGTCACAGGAAGAACTTGCTAATAAGTTAGGTGTATCTAGACAGGCTGTTTCTAAATGGGAGAGTGCAGGATCTATTCCAGACCTGCAAAGAATACTTCAGATGTCTGAACTGTTCGGTGTCACTACAGATTATTTGTTGAAGGATGAAATAGAAGAAGCACCACTCAATGAATATGTTGAAACAAATACAATCAAGGTAAGTATGGAAGAAGCTAATCAATATCTTGATATGAAGCATAGAGGTTCAAGAATAGTGGCCAATGCGACAAGTCTATGTATATTAAGTCCTGTACCTCTTATAGTATTAGGTACAATGACAGAAGATCATACGCTCATAGGCTTTAGTTTAGTATTTCTTCTTATACTAGTCGCAATAGCTGTCTATCTATTTGTGAATTATGGATTACGTGAATCTCATATGCAGCATCTGGAAAAAGAAAGCTTTGAAACAGAATATGGTGTATCAGGTATGGTGCGTGAAAAAAGAAATCAATATGAACCTGCTTTTATAAGAAATATTGCGATAGGCGTTGTCCTTTGTATTCTTTCTGTCATTCCTGCTATTATAGCTGGTATAATGGAAGCAGATGATAGTATATGTGGTCTATCTGTAGGTCTATTGCTTATTATTGTTTCTATTGGTGTCAATATTCTGATTCGTGCAGGTATGATCAAGTCTAGCTATGATACTCTCTTGCAGGAAGGTGAGTATACAAAAGAAGAGAAACATTTAAAGAAGAAAACAGATGACTTTTCTGTTGCTTATTGGTGTTTGGTAGTCGTAATATATCTAGGATGGAGCTTTTCGACAAATAATTGGAAAATGACATGGATCATATGGCCAGTGGCTGGAGTATTATATGCAGCAGTACTGGGTATTGTGAAAATGATTGTGGGGAATAAAGATGAGTAAATATAATAAGCTTTGGGAATATTTAGAAAGTTGTGGAAAAGAACAGCTTATACTTACATTTGAAGAAATCAATTCTATCGCAGCAGTATCACTAGATCATTCTTTCTTGAAATATAAGAAAGAACTTCTATAGAGTAGAAAAAATATCAATGAAAGAAAAGAAGGTATCCTTTATGAAGAATAAATAGTTCGCAAGTTTTCTTGTGAACTATTTCAGATTGTTGACAAATTAGATGAAAATATCAATTGGGCTATCCCAAATTGGTA